>Ga0307998_1000062_pt1 | contig 60078 bp, 59 predicted proteins | sample Davwhametageno37_FD_203147 | JGI IMG/M metagenome (GOLD analysis project Ga0307998, IMG submission 203147) | Marine microbial communities from Davis Island wharf, Antarctic Ocean - #37 | ecosystem: Environmental > Aquatic > Marine > Unclassified | place: Antarctic Ocean: Davis Island wharf... | reverse complement strand
AAGTTGCTCCCCAAGTTTTTAAATACTGAATATAATTAGGACTATCGACCCATGCCTCATCTTGCCCGAAGTAATAATCTAAAAAATCGCTATCATCAACTTTTTCTCTTATCTCATAAACACCCCAATACAGCCCATTCATATATAAAATACACGACTGATGTGTTCTTTCATCTAAATGTAAATCTCCATTCTGAGATAATGCCTGAACATAAGAATCTCTAATATGTGCACCTCCTAACTCACCAAAATAATTAGCGCCAGGCGTTCCTTCAAAAGGATAATTATCGCTTGCTCCAGCTTTTAAAATAATTCGCTGAAACTTATCTCTAGTTTTATTTGCAAAAAGTTGATTTTGCAATGCATAGTTGTACCCATATTGATCTTTCATCACAAAATCGACTCCTCTTTGAGCATATGCCCAAGAGTCATTTCCATGTTTATCATAAGTACCTGTTCCTTCAGTTTGCATTATACCATTCTCATCAAAATACTCTATCGCTCCTTTTGATATTATCTGGACACCTCCCAATAAAGTAGCAATATCATTTCCAGAAATAGAAACAACAGGAATAGTATGTGATGAATTAATGAAGTATGTATTCGTTTCAATAAAACTAGGGGGAATATTTGCTGAAGCACTGAAACATTTTGCGCGCAAAACTGTAGTTGCGGCAATATTTATTGGCCCCGAATAGACTAACGAAGCGCCCGAAGGTTCAGAACCATTCGTAGTATATCTAATGGTAATATTTGGGTCTGGAGAAGTAATCGTAACAGATTGTGCTGCTGTATAAAACCCTGCTGCCAAATTTATCATTGGAGTTGTTGCATATTCTTGTTGCGCCCCTACATTAGATGCGTTTGGCGTTGAATTTGTAAAAACATTCCATGTTGCTGCACCGTTGCTTGTTCTTCCTCTAGAATGCAAATGTTGATTCGGAATAATTGTCAGACTATCTAAAACATTAGCAAGTCCATCTGATAATATAATTTTTTCGAACCTTGTTTGTGTCCACTTAAAACTTGTATGAATTTCATTCCCTCCCACAACTGATCCTCTACCAGAACCAAAAACCATAACATAGCCTCCTGCTGGTATAATTATACTGCTCGGAATTTGAAATTTTGTTATATTTCCTGATTTATCACTTAAGTGATACCCATTTAAATCTATAGCTGCTCCAGTAGTATTAAAAAGTTCTACCCAATCTTCTCGCTCACCAAAAGAATCTGGCAACCCAGCTGCTGAAGAATTTGCGCAGGAATACTCATTAATAACAACTTGAGAGAAGCCATATTGAGCAAATAGAAAGGCAAGACCTGCGATTAAAAATTTGTACATTTTTTTATTAAAATTAAGTTAATACATATATAACGCTTAAAATAGGTGAAGGAAAAATACCTTTTTCATATCGTTTTAGTTTGATTTATTTTATCGGAAAAAAAATAGCAGTTTCCCATTTTTTAGGATCAGATTCAGTAGATGGATCGGTGATGTAAATTTCCCAGGGAGGTCCTTTAACTAAAACTTTATTAGTTCTCATCCATTCATTAATACCAAAATAGGTCTCTGGCAAACGTTCATAAGCACCATAATGTACTGCTGTTACCACATTAGACTTTTCAATCCTATTCATTTTTATTCGACTATTTCCAATCATTTTAGAATCGTCTATTGAAACTCCGACTTCTATATCTACCAATGTATCCGTCCAAGAGTGATAAATTACTAGAGGCGGTTCAGAAACATTAAATTCTTTTGTAATTAAAAACTGATTTATTTCTTCATAGAACTTTCCATAAGCGTTATTCATGTCCGTTTGAGTTATAGTATCTCGAATAGATAAAAACCAAATATCATCTTCCATCATTATTTTATCTACAACTACTCCATGTATTTTCGGCAGATCGTCCAAAACAACTTTAACACTATCAAATTTATGCTGAAAATCTAGATTTATTTGCTCCTTATCAAAAACAGCATGAAATTTAGCTAATGGATTAAACCCAAATGAAAATTTCACATAAGATATGATCTCCAAACCTTTATCGGAAAGAAAAAACTCCCAACGTTCATCTCCTTCATCTAATTTATAACCACTTATATTCTGGTATTTAAATGTCTTTAACTGTTTTTGAACAATAGTTTTATCAGCATCAATAATTGTCTTTTTTTTTAGTTCAATATCAGATGGAAGAAACAAAGAAATGATTGCTCCAATTAGTACAAACAGTATAACAACAAATGTAATTCGCTTTAAATAATTCAATTCTTTTACGTTAAATTTCTGCCTAAAATTAGTTTTTTTTAATTCCTATCCAAAATTAAAAAGCCAAAATAAAACTTAGGTCTCACCACAAACATAGTTTTTTTATATTTTTTGCTATCTTGGGCATCCGATTATAAGAAAAATGCAAAACATTAAAAGTTACCTATACATAACCATATTGCTTTTAAACACTTTCTCCTCATTTGGAAACAATGAAGACAAAGGTTATAAATCTCATAAAGATACTTTATCAGCACTAGTCATCACACCCAAAAACCCACTATACAATAACCTTTCTAACTTATCCGGAAATGAAATCATGCTATTTATCGATTCCATTTTAGACTTAGATGAAGTCCCAAAAGGGTTTTTAAATGGTATAAATGATTATGCAGAAAACAAACTCTTAAAGCACGACTACTTCATCTCCCTAACAAATTATTACGAAAATTCTCCCATCCCTTCCAATTCTACTTACGGAAAATGGGATACAAAGAGAGTTGCTCCATACACGGATGAAATAACAAAAAATGACACTTCCTTAATACTCACATTAACTGACACTAAAAACAACTGTAATTTTGTTGCCCCCATTCAAGACCCCGTAATTACTTCTAATTTCGGATGGAGGAACGGGAAGAATCATCACGGAATGGATTTAGATTTACAAGTCTGGGATCCAGTTGTTGCCTCCTTTGACGGAATGGTTAGAATTGCCCTTCTCCACCCAGGATATGGTAGAGTTGTTATTATTAGACATTATAATGGTTTAGAAACATTATATGCCCACCTTCATCGCTTCAAAGTAAAAACAGGAGACATAGTTCAAGCGGGACAAGTTATAGGCCTAGGCGGAAGCTCCGGTCAATCATCTGGAAGTCACCTACATTATGAAATCAGATTTAAAGGCAAACCATTAAATCCAAAACACATCATCTCTTTTAAACAGAACAATTTAATTAGCGACTCACTTCAACTCATAAAAAACAAATGGAACTACTCAGCACTCCCAGTAGGTCTTGAATATCATACCATTAAAAAAGGAGACTCTATGTATAAGATTGCAAATATATACGGAATATCGGTTAATTATTTATTTGAAATTAATAGTATAAGCCGTAACAAGAAGTTAATTGTTGGACGAAAAATTCGAATTAAATAATGCTAAACATTCTTAACTATTCTGACCATCCAACAAGAGTTGGCTACATCGTTTACCGTTTTTTCAATAAAGAGCGAGCAGATTATTTTGAGGAATTATTAAAGAAAGATAATGTTCCTTTTGAATCATCCATTGAAGAAAATGATAATACGCTATATTTATTTGGGATTAAAAAGGGTTATTCAAAAAAAGCAATGAATGCCAACTACTTAGTAAGTGCTAAATATAGAAACAAAATAATTCCAAACGCTTACTTTAGATGGGGCATTATTATATTCATTACCTCTATGATAACTTTAGCAATTATTGGAGCATTTCTTAAAACCTAAACCCCAAAGTCATAGAAATGTAATGGTTCTTTAGATTAACTGAAGCAAAATCATTCTGCTCTCCTAGAATTACAGATTCTGCTTTATGAGAGTTTAATGAGTAACCCATATCAAAGTAATAATCGTCTTGTTTTATCCCAATCCCAAAAGAGTAAGTTGAAGAACTATTGTCTGCCTTAAAATTATTTTTTAAAGGATCTCCCTGAAAACGATACCCTGCTCTTAACCTAAATGAATCTAACCTCCATTCAGTTCCTACTCTAATGTTATGAGTTAATCTAAAATTATTCCGAACACTTTGATTTTCATTTGAGAAATCTGGAGACCCAAAAGCGTTATCCTCTTTTATTCTTGCTGTAGAATAATCTAAAATTTCATAATCCCCATTAATTACACCGTGCTTACCAATTACAAAAGCTACACTAGTAACAAAACGATAAGGTGTTGTAACAATATATTCAAAATTACCTGAGGGAGAAACCTCAGACAATACCTCTCCCGATTTATTTTCTGAACTAACCTTAGTTGACCATTGATCAGACAAGGAATAAACTGTTGGTGTATGAAAGGCTGTTCCTATCCTAAACCAATCCGCCAACTTATAGATCATCCCTAATTTTAAATTTAAACCTGTACCTTTTGTTTTTACAAAATCGTGCACCGAGAATGATTTAAATTCTGTTAGCGTATCAGAAGGGTCAGCCGTTTCTGTATAATATCTATCATAAACATACCTTACAATTGGCCTTCCAATTAATACACCTATGTACAGTTTATCGGAATAATTAGACCCTAAAGCAAAATACATTTCTCCAGAACCTCCTCTCGTCTCATATCTCGTAGACTGACTAATATTAGTTGAATTTTCAAATACATGGTCGTATTGAGATGAATATAGAGCTAAAGGGTTTACTAAATAAGTTTGATAGGCTAAATTTGAAGAAAATGGAAATGCACCAGGAATATCCTCTTCATATGTCCCGCCATTGGAATTTAGATTAGAAACGTAAGTATCCAATAAAGAATTGCTCGTATTACTTTTTATTGAAATACTCGTATTATAATTACTCAACCTATTATATCCAATAGCAATATTAACAGACTTCCAATCACCACTTCCTACAAAATTTCCTGCAAAACCAATATTTGAAACATTAAAATTAAGTTTACCGTCAGTCACACTATTCCCATCCTTATTGCTTTCTGAATAATTATAATGAAAAGCCGGAGTAACCGAAAAATCTGAACTTTTATAAACTCCCAGACCTCCAGGATTAATACTTAAAACCGACAAATTTGCTCCGAGAGCTCCAAAAGAACCTCCCATTGCATTAAATCTAGCATCACCATGATGATTCAATGTTGAATACCTCAATACATCAAATTCATTTTGAGCAAAACTTACATTTGCCAAAACAGTAAAAGCAAAAATATATGTAACAACTCTTTTCATTTCTCTTTAATTTAAGATACTACCTTCTCTTTGTTCCTACTGATGTAGACCGACTTCTACTCCCTCCAAAATTACCCGTAGAACGCGTCCTGGATGAACCTTTACTTCTATTATAACTTCCTGAAGGTTTACTATAGTTTGACCTAGAATTACTTTTAGGTCTTGTATATATAGACTTCGGACGGGTTGTTGTTCTCGTTTTAGGATTACTATAGGTGCTCCTTGTTCGGGTTGTTGTTGCTGGACGTGTTATTGCCGGACGAGTAGCTCTAGTGTTGGAAGTTTTTGGTCTCGTATAAGGGCTTGAACTATTAGTTCTATTTGTCCTTGTGGTTCTCGCAGGAGCAGTATTCCCTCGAGGAGTTCTAGTTGTATTTCTTGGAATTGTAGCCCTAGGGTTTGTATACACTTTTTTAGTTGTTCTTGTGATAGGGTGAGTAGTTCTTATATTAGAATATCCATTATTTCTAGTTACAGGTTTCTCTCCCCCTTTTCTAATTGTATTTCTAACAGTACTTATTGGTGAATGAGCCTTTACTGAAGCTTCATATTTCTGACCAAAAGATGTATGAACACTTGTACTTTTTCGACCACCTCCAATTCCGTAACCAGAATGATTTGAACTTCTACCTCTCTTTCCATAATAATGACTGTTTCCATCATAGCTATTATAGTAGTTACTTGCATAAACATTTTGGTTTCCGTAACCTCCAAACCCATTTTGATAATAGCTCGAAACATGGTTACCATAAACTCCATGATAACCGTAATTACCCGTTCCACAATAACCATAATTACCTGTATATCCCCAGCCCCAATTCCAACCTAAAGACCAACCTCCATAATAAGACCAACCAACATTTACAGTAGAATACCCAGGGCTCCACCAATTATAACTTGTGTAAATACTCGTGCCATAGTTAGTTGGGTTTTGATCGTACCAATAATAGTTTGTATAATAATCATCATAATAACTATGATTTGCTGTTCCTCTTCTAAATCTTTTTATTCTAGAAGCATATTCATAATCGTAATATTCATTATCAAAATCATAATTAGCACCATCATAATAATTGTTGGTGATTTGAACATTTCCATATTCGTCTTCATAATAAGTAGTACTATCTGTTATTCCTAGACTAAGATTGTATGCAGCTTCTTTCTCCTTAAACCTATTATCAATAGAATAATCTATAGCTGTAGCATAATCATTTTCAGAAAAATCTGACTTTAAAGAAACTGGCTGTTCCGTATCTTTTTTTTTTGATGTCGGATAAAAATCATCCTGAGCAAAAGTGCTTCCTAAAAACCCTAAAAAGACAAAAAATAGTGTAAATTGTTTCGTTCGTATCATAATATATCCTCCTCAATTTTCTTTGTTAAAAAAATGTTAAAACATCTCTATATTTATAAAGACATTCAATTATTATGCCAAAACACACAATTCCATTTACTGCCAAAATGCAGCAATTAAAAACACTGTATGAATCGCAACATCCACAATAAAACTTACTGTTCCAGCATCCAAAACTCTATTCTTTGAGTTACGCCTATAATTTGGCGTATCATTATATATTTCATCCAACCCAGAATCATCAAGCGATTCAACCTCATATACATCCACAATATCAATCCCGTACTTTTCATTATAATCACTTTCGGTTAAGTAAGACCACACCAATACACTATCTACTTTTGAAAACTTATGTTCCTTATTATACGTTTCTTTTTTTAAATTTATTTGAGAGAATGCTTGAACGCCAAAAAAGACAAGTAAAAACAATGGAAGTAAATATGTTTTAATAGATTTCATGTTAGCTTAGTTTTAATTAAATTTGCTTTCTTAGAAATTATATTCTTGACTTTTAACCAAGCAAAAATTATACCTAAAAAATAAAAATGGCAAAAAATTTCACATCAAGAGAAGAAGATTATTCAGCTTGGTATAACGAATTAGTAGAACGAGCAGATCTAGCAGAACATTCAGCCGTTAGAGGTTGTATGGTTATTAAACCTTATGGATATGCTATTTGGGAAAAAATGCAAGCTCAATTAGACAAAATGTTTAAAGAAACAGGGCATGAAAATGCATACTTCCCTTTACTTGTTCCAAAAAGTTTATTTGAAGCTGAAGAAAAAAATGCCGAAGGATTTGCCAAAGAATGTGCTGTTGTTACTCATTACAGACTAAAAACAAACCCTGATGATAAAACAAAGTTAATTGTAGATCCTAATGCAAAATTAGAGGAAGAATTAATTATTAGACCAACATCTGAAGCTATTATATGGAATACATATAAAGGATGGATTGAATCTTATAGAGATTTACCTCTATTGATAAATCAATGGGCAAATGTTATGAGATGGGAAATGCGTACACGTTTATTTTTACGAACTGCAGAATTTCTATGGCAGGAAGGACACACCGCTCATGCTACAGAAAGTGAAGCTGTAACTGAAACGAAACAAATGCTAGATGTTTATGCTGAATTTTCTGAGAAATTTATGGCAATGCCCGTGTTAAAAGGTGTTAAAACAGAAAGTGAAAGGTTTGCAGGCGCTGTTGATACGTATTGTATTGAAGCACTAATGCAAGATGGAAAAGCTTTACAAGCTGGAACATCTCACTTTTTAGGACAAAACTTTGCAAAAGCTTTTGATGTTCAGTTTACGAGTAAGGAAGGAAAAAAAGATTTTGTCTGGGCTACATCTTGGGGAGTTTCTACACGCCTGATTGGTGGTTTGATTATGACCCATTCTGATGATGATGGATTAGTTTTACCTCCAAACTTAGCTCCAATTCAGGTTGTCATTGTTCCTATCTATAAGGGAGCCGAACAGTTGTCTCAAATATCGGGACAAGTTACCATTATGAAATCGGAACTTGAAGCTAAAGGAATCTCAGTTAAGTTTGACAATAGAGATACATATAAGCCAGGCTATAAGTTTGCTGAGTATGAATTTAAAGGTGTACCTGTAAGATTGGCTATTGGACCTAGAGACATGGAAAATGGTACGGTTGAAGTAGCAAGAAGGGATACTAAAGAAAAAGAAATCTTGCAACAACAAGACATCGCCAATAAAATAGAGCACTTATTAGAAAATATTCAAAACAATTTATTTCAAAAAGCAGTTGACTTTAGAGAGAATTTGACACAAACAGCAGATAGCTGGGATGAGTTTAAAAATCTTATTGAAAATAAAACTGGATTTGTTATTGCGCATTGGGATGGAACGGCTGAAACCGAAGACAAAATCAAGAAAGAAACTAAAGCGACCATTCGTTGCATTCCTTTAGATAATAAATTAGAAGAAGGTAAATGTATTTTCTCAGGAAACCCCTCTACACAACGTGTAGTTTTTGCTAAATCATACTAATAACTTATTATGGAAAATGCTAAAGAACTGATTTTAGAAACATTAAAAACAAAAGCTTGTTTAAAGCAAAATGTTTTTAAAAAAACGAAAACTATTTTTCTAACCTTTAAGTCCGAAGCTAAAAAGCTACTTACCGAGCTTAAAGGTGAAATGGGAAAAGTTGACAAAGATGTTATTGTAGAATTTATTGAAAAAAGTGAATATGAATTTCACATTAAATTTGGTGGTGACGTCTTAGTATTTTTTATGCATACCAATGTTTTTGATTTTGAAAAAAGTCACGCCATATGGAAGACCTCTTACGTTAAGAATGATAAACTAAGAGCTTATTGCGGGATGATTAACGTTTATAATTTTTTAGCAGACTCTTTTAAATACAATAGATTGAATGATATAGGGTATTTAGTTGGTAGAATATTCCTAAATAAAGACGCTCATTATTTTGTAGAAGGGAAGAGACAGCTTGGCTTTTTATACAATGATTTCGTAAATGAAGTTATTGATAATGAAAAAATCAGGAAAATCATTGAATCATCTATCCTTTACTCAATGGATTTTGATTTAATAACCCCACATTATGATGCTATGAAAATTGTAAGTGTACACGATGTAAATGAGTCAACGAGCGCCATGAGTATTAAAACAGGCAAACCACTTGGCTTTAAATTTAATATCGATAATGATAATATTAAATAATTTATTTTATTTTTTCAAAAAAATATTTGGCAGACTCAAAAATATAGTTACATTTGCAATCTTTAAATGAAAAACAATTCATTATGGCCCGTTCGTCTAGGGGTTAGGACGTCTGGTTTTCATCCAGGAAACAGGGGTTCGATTCCCCTACGGGCTGCAAAAAAACCTGCTAAAAGTTAGCAGGTTTTTTTATGTTCAATATATTTGTATATTTTAACAACTAATTGAATAATATTCAACATTATGTTACTCTACTCCACAACTTTTCAACTTGACCAAAAAAAACCATAAAATAGTCTACTAATGACCCCTAAAAATAAGGGAAAGCATATATTTTTCATCAGAAAAAAATGACTTTTAACACCTTCCATTGCCAACCTTTTTTTGATAAATAAGATTATCCATTTTAACTATTAATTTAGGTGATTACTCTATCTTTACGCTTGTAAAATATAACTAGAAGTGTTCGCACTATTATTTATATTTAACACTTTAAAAGACAACTGTTTTAATGTTAGGTATAGTTTAAACAAAATCAATCATTTCTTATTTACGAACAAAACATTTTTTGCTTTTTTTGTAATTACATTCTTGAGTGCTTCTATTTCTGGAATATCTAAAATAAATATTAAAGAAAGTATTTTCGCAACCCTCCCTAAAGGTGAATCATTCGCAAAATTGAGCAGGCTTATCGAAGATGGTGACTTAAGTAATCAAATTGTTTTCGCAATTCGCATTCAAAATACTGAAGAAGAAAAGTTAGCAGAACTGTCATCCGCTTGTGCAGATTCTTTAAATAAATATGCTGCACCATATTTAAAAGATATTACTATCAATAGATCAGATGTTCAAACATTAATGTATGACCATTTTTAGACTAATTTTTCTTTGTTTATTGATGAAGACTACTAGGAACTAATTGAACAAAAATTAACTAAAGACTCCTTAAGGCTTTCTTTAGAAAGTTCTTATCGGAATTTATTATCCCCAGGCGGAATGGTTTTTAAAGGATTTATTTTAAAAGACCCCGTATTTATTACAAGCAATTTTTTTAAACAGTTAAATGAATCGTCCAATGGCTCTAATTTAAAATTTGAAAATGGCTATGTTTTCTCAGAAGGCATGAGCGAATTAGTAATTACCTCTAAATCGAATCATCAATTTTCTGACAACAAAAAAATGTAGTGCTAAATGAAGCTTTAAAAGAACTTAAAACAAATTGGGATGCTAAATATTCGAAAAATAAAATTGACTTTTTCGGAACTTTTCAAATAGGAGCCGAGAATGGTCAATAAGTAAAACGTGATACATTTCTTACTTTAACAATCACCCTAATAGTAATTTTACTAATTCTCTTCATTTTTTACAGGAAAATATTAGTTCTACTTTATTTTATGCTTCCATTAATTTTTGGAGGTTTATTTTCCTTAGGAATAATAGGATTTGTAAGGGCCAATGTATCTCGAATTTCAATAGCTTCTGGAGCTCTTGTATTTGGGATAGTCATGGATTTTGCATTTCATTTTTTCACCCATCTAAAACATACTAAATCCATTTACAATAGAATAAAAGAAATTTCCGCACCCCTTTAACTAAAGCGTTTAACATATTAATGGCATTTGGAGCTTTATTATTTACAAATTCCGGAGTATTACAAGATTTTGGTTTGTTTGCAGCATTAAGCATTACTGGAGCTGCATTATTCACCTTAACTGGATTACCTGTCATCCTAAAATTATTTAAATATTCATCCCTAAACAAAATCATGAATCTTACTAGTCTAAAAAAGCTAGGGTGATTGGATACAATAATAAAAGGGCCATCTTTTGGAATATTTTGGAAACTGTTAATGTGTTGTTTTCGAAAGTAAACCTTCAGCGTTAAACGCATTAAAGTTTTAAGAGAATATATATCATAGGAGTTTTAAGAACAAACATATTGCTTAAATCAAAGATAAATTATAACATAAAGTTAGTAAATACTGAATTTTAAGAGTTAATAAAAAAAGCTAGTTTTGCTCTAGTTTGTAATAATTATTCTGATAAAAATAATCGTTAGAATGGTAATATCCTAAAGTTGTTTTTAAAAATGTTGAATCTAGTTTGGCAAGAGTTAGGTCGTTAGACTCATTATTCCAATTGAATAAATCAGAAGATTTTTTATCATTAAGAACCATTATTTTATTGTCTTTTAACAAACCTAAACTTCTATAATTTCCAATAAGCGCTCGGCCTTCATTTGGTCCCATTTTAGAAATATCTTGTCCAATTAATTGAGATTCATACGTCCAATTTAAATAGCCAAATAGGGTTGGAAAAATATCTATTTGAGAACAGATTTTGTTTGTTGATTCTGGCTTTTGTTGAGGTAGGTTGTATATGAATCCTGGGATGTGATATTTAGCAACATCTAAATTTCTTTTGCCAGCACTCGAAGCACAATGATCTGCCATCACTACAAAAACGGTGTTTTTAAACCAAGGCTTTGATTTTGCTAGCTGAATAAATTTTTCAATTGAAAAATCACTATATCTGACGGCTCCATGCCTTCCTGCACCAGAAGGGATATCAATTTTATTCTCAGGGTAAGTGTATGGTCTATGATTTGAAGTTGTCATCACAAAATTGAAAAAAGTTTCTTGATTCTGATAATTAATGTCTGCTTCTTTTATAACCTTTCTATAAATATCTTCATCACAAACCCCCCAGGCATTTTCAAAAGTTACTTCATCATCTTCAATATTTGTTCGTTTAGAGGTAAACTTATCCCCCATCAAATAGCCTCTTCCTCTATCTACAATGTCAAAACCATTTCCTCCAAAAAATTGGTTCATGTTATCAAAATATCCATCACCACCATAAAAGAAAACATTTTTATATCCTTTTTGTTTAAATACAGAGCCAATGTTAAAAAAATTAGTGTTGTTTTCCCTTTTTACAATACTTCTTCCTGGTGATGGAGGAATTGAAAGAGTTATAGCTTCCATCCCTCTTACGGTTCTTGTTCCGGTAGCATATAGATTGTCGAATGTGATACTTTCGCCGACTAATGAATCCATAAATGGAGTAACTTCCCCCTCATTACCATAACGTGCCATAAAATCAGCACTCATACTTTCAATACAAATGAAAATTACATTTGGAGTTTTCTCAACTCCTTCGTTGTTAATCGTTCTTTTTAAACTATACTTGTCAGACGATGTTGATTGATCAGTTGGCTGAAATACATTTTCTTTTAAGTTTGCGATAGAAACATCCAAGTCTTGAGTTTGATAAAAGTCGAGATAACTCAGCTCGTTATTTCTAAAAGCAGCAAAGAAAGAATAGATTCCTGTTTTACTTAATTCATTTTCGTATCGATTTTCTGACCACTCTGCATTTTTATTCGTGATAAATACAAAGAAAAGAAGAGCGATGAGTCCTGTGGCAGAAACAGTAATTACTTTTTCTTTAATAGAGTTTGAGTTATGAAACGTATTGGTAAAAACATTTTTTTTATTTATGATAAAAATGATTGAGAATACTACTGCAATAACAATGGAAAGCAAAATAGGTAGTGGATATGATTCGTTAATGTTTCCTACTACCTCATTGGTATAAACTAGATAGTCTACAGCTATAAAATTAAAACGAGAACTAAATTCTTCCCAAAATGTAAACTCGGCAAAAGTGGTAAAAATGAACGTTAATAACCCAATAAAAAAAGCGAATTTAGTAATGGTTTTGTCAAATTTAGAACCATTAAATCTATTCGGAAGTACTAGTAGGTATGTGGCATACGGAACTAGGAAAAAAGAAACAGTTCCTAGATCAAAAAAAAGTCCGGTAAATAATATGCGAACTAAACTAATAATTGAAAAATCTATATTGGAAAATGACCAAATATAAAGTGCTACTCGCGTAATAGAGGAAAGTATTAGAAATACTAAACCTAAGGTTACAAGTAATTGATGTCTTTTTGGAATTAAAATTTTCATAGTAGGGCGTAAATGTATCGAGCAAATATCTTTTTCATGAATATAAGAATAATGTTTTTTAAGTTATATTTGTTTCCGATAAAAATAAAGAGAAATATGCGTAATTATTTATTGTTTGGTTTAATTATTTTGCTACAAAGCCAACAGCTTTTTTCTCAAAAGGATATTATATCTATTGAGCCTAAGAAGTCACTGTTGGTGAAATCTATTCTTCCTGCAACTCTATTTTTATCAGGAGTTTTATTGAATGGGTCTCAATTAGAGAAAAATTGGCAAATGAACATTAGAAAAGGAATTGGTAACGACTTTCATTTTGCAGCTGATGATTATATTCAATATGTGCCGTATGCTCAAATGTATTTAGGCGATATTATTGGAATGGAAGCAAAAAATCATTGGTTTGATCAAACAAAAAATGTTTTTATTGGAGGAATGATGACTTTAGTAATTACACATGCTTTAAAAAGAGGGGTAGGAAAAGAGCGGCCAGACGGTTCATCAAACCATTCGTTTTCATCAGGACACACTGCAACATCTTTTTTAGGAGCAACAATTCTTTATCATGAATTTAAAGATGCAAACATGTTTTATGCGTCAAGTGGGTTTTTATTCTCATCATCAACAGGAGGCTTAAGAGTTGTTAATAATAGACATTGGGTTTCAGATGTTTTAGCAGGAGCTGGAATTGGTATTTTGGTTGGAAACCTAATATACCACATTGAACCGTTAAAAAACTTTAATCCTTTTGAAAATACTAAAAACTTTACTTTTAGTCCAATGATAGATAATAAAGGCTTTTCTTTTATTGCTTCTTTTCAATTTTAATGAGACACATATTATTCATATTATTTGTTACTCTTTTTGTAAACGGCTATTCTCAAAAGGATAAAGCTCAAAAAAGTAAATCACCAACTCAAACATATCAGATAAGTAGTGAGTTGCAATATATATACCCAAGACCTAAACTGTTTAACTTTATTAATGGAATACCTAATAATTACGGGAATCTTGCAAAAGAAACTGTTAAGAAGAAGAACTTAAAGTGGATGGGCTTAACACTTGTTGCTACTGGAATTCTGTTTGCTGGAGATCAAATACTTTTAGATGAATCGGAAAAAGTTCGAGATATTGGAGTAACTAAAAAGCATGAATATGAAATTTTGGGAGGAATGGTTGATATTCCAACTAATACGTCTGCTGCAATGTATCATTTAGGACATGGAAATACATCCTTATTAGTTGGAGTAGGGTTTTTAGCTGTTGGGGGAATTAAAAAAGATTATCGAGCAATACATACCTCAAGTGAAATTTTAGAAGGATTGTTTACTTTAGGAGTTATGACGCAGGGATTAAAAAGGGTTTTTGGAAGAGAGAGTCCAAATTCTGCGACACAATTAAGAGGAAAGTGGTCTGGTTTTCCTGGTTGGAATGAATATATGGAGAAGACCTCTAATTATGATGCTATGCCATCAGGACATTTAGCAACATTAACTTCTACGATTACTATTTTGGCAAAAAATTATCCTGAAATAAAATGGATAAAGCCTGTTGGCTATACCTTAATTGGTGTTATGGGGCTTGAAATGATGAATAGCGGTGTGCACTGGGCATCAGATTATCCTTTGGGCTTTTTAATTGGTTATGCCGTAGGTACAGTGGTTGCTAACAGTAAAATCACTAAGGTTGAAACGAATAATTTATCAGGAAGAACCAGAGGTTTTGATACGCGTTTAATCATTAATAGAATTGGCGGTGATAATTTGGTTGGTGTTCAGTTTGTATTTTAATAAAACAACGAAGAATTCATAAAACCATTCATATAGAATTTCATTGGTCTTACATTTTGATCCTCTTTAAATAAGTATTGTTCACCTTTATCATCTAGCATCGGAACATGCGCATTAATGTTTCCTGTTAACTTAGGTAAAACTAAAATATCATGTATTAATCTGTTTTGGATTAGATGTCTAACCCTTTCAGAATCTATTCCTAAATTAACTTGATATGCTTGGTAAAACTTATCTAAATATTTAAATTGAGCACTGAGTAATCCGTGAGAAAACTCAGTATAATTTCCTCCTTTAGTGTTTTCGTATACATGGTTAAACGGATAGTTTTTATCTGTCACTCGTTCGCCCATTTGCCCCGTAAATAAAGTGGAGTTTATTGCCAATTGATAATTATCTTTTTGATAGCTTAATAAAAAAGCTCCAGTTCTATAGTAATCTAATTTTGGTTCTGCAAAAAGATCATTTTCTGCGATTAAATTAAACCTGTTTACTTCAATAGAAATTAAACCTGTTTTTTGGCTGGTTTTAATGTTGTTGAAATAAAGGCGATAAGCATAACCAATACTGTTTTTGTAATCTGTTTGATTGCTAACTGGATTATAGAAGTCTTTTGCTAAAGTGTCTTTTGATCCATAACTGTAAATCACGCCAAGACTCAATACTATTTCAATAGAGGGTTTGTTGGGTCCTAAATTTTTAGTGTTAAAGTAAGCTCTAAATTCAGGGTTTACTTGTATATGGTCTGTTTTGTAGTAAGTATTTATAACTCCACCAAATCGATTAATATGTGTGCCAATGGAAAAAACGACTCCTATATTAATGCCTATTTTTCCTTCTTGATGTTGTTGGGCAATTAATGTTTTCTTGCAACTGAAAAATGCAATACAAATAAAAATAATATGCTTTATCAACTTGGATTTGATAATGATTAATTTAAATTAAAAGTATAACCTATTGTTATATCGGTATAATCAGCTTTTGCCATATTTGCTTTAATATGAGCGCCAATAAATACGTTATGCTTAGGCAATTTATGTGTGTTGATTAGGTAGTAGTTGGCTCCAATTCTGGTTAATAAACTTTTCTGTAATGTTTTACCGAGAGCTGTACCAGTATTAAATTGCTGGTAGAATGGTTTATGCAAGTTAATTCCTAATAACATATCGATACTTATATGACCCATTAAAAATTCATTTCCTAAATAGAAACTTACGTTAGATGAATTCCAGTTGGGTTGATCAATAAGTTCTGGAGTGTTATTCTTTGTAATGTGATCGTAATAAGTTTGGTAGTATCTATATGTAAATCCTCCACGTAATTTGATATGTTTATTAAATAAAATTGCTCCACTTATATCCGAAGAATAGACAGTTTTAATTTCTCCCATTTCAGGACCTTCTGTTTCGTCTTGCTCATGAAACCCTAAGCCTTCTTCGAATGTTATGTAGTACTTTTTCTTAGATACATTTTGTCTTTTTATTCGAGTTGGGTTAAAATGGTTGGCATCTTTTCTATTGTAAAATTGTCCTGAAATACTAGCCATTGGAGAGTTTACTCCTAAATTTGGTAAGCGAGTGTGACCATTCGATTCATGAGAAAAACCAACACCTAATTTCAAATTAAACCCATCTTTTTTGTATATAGACTTATACAGAAAGACCTTTACATCCCAAGTGAATTGAGATCCAATAATTTCATTTTGAGGGTTCCCAATACTATCAAATCGGTGTGTAAAGTAAGATACTCCTGCTCCAAGTTTTAATCGAAACGGGCTGTTAAGCTTCTTAAAAACTCTAAAAGATACAAATGGCAGAGCTCCAAATTGGTGCCCTAAAATTTGATTGTTTCCTAAGGTGGAATACAATAACATTAAACCAGATTCAGGAAGGTTATAATATTTCCCCCATTTAGTAGTGTCTTTATTTACTAAGCCAATATTTAGGGCTACAACATGCTGGAAAGATGTTGTTGGAAAAGTAAAGCCAGTACTCATTGGCAATACTTTCCCAATCATATACTCTGTTTCAATAAATGAAATTTTAGTCTTTTCTTTTTCTTGTGTAAAACAAAAGAAAGGCAAGGCTAGTAGAAAAAGTCCAATTAGCTTAGCTTTCCGTGACATTGTTTGAATTTTTTACCACTTCCACAAGGACAAGCCTCATTTCTTCCTACTTTCTTTTCTACTCTTACAGGTTGAGGTTTTGGTTTTGGAGCTGCTAGCTCTCCTTTTTGAGTTGGAACACTCGTTTCTGGCCTGCTCATTTCTAATTGACTCATATCAGTTTTTCTTGGAGCTTGTTTTTGAGTTGCGATACTTCCTTCTTTTTGTTGAGGCAAGTTACATTTCATTAAGAAGCTTCCTACCTCTTTGTTCATTTTTAACAGGACCTCATTGAATAATTTAAAAGCTTCAAACTTATAAATTAATAATGGATCTTTTTGCTCATGAACAGCATTCTGAACAGATTGTTTTAACTCATCCATTTCTCTTAAATGCTCTTTCCAATCATCATCAATCATAGCTAAGATAACTGCTTTTTCAACAGCTTTAACTAATTCTTTTCCTTCTGATTGAACAGATTTTTCTAATGGAGTTGTAATATTAATTGTTTTAAGACCATCAGTAATAGGGATTACAATATTTTCATATTGTGCTCCTTGGTTATCGTAAACATCTTTAATTACTGGTAATGCTGTTTGTGCAATAAACTGAGATTTTCTAATGTAGTGTTCAACACCTTTTTCATGTATATCTTCTGTTAAAGTTCCTGCATTTCCTTCAAAAAATTCTTTTTCAGAAAAAGGACATTCAATCGATAGTAATCTAAATAATTCTAATTTAAACCCCTCGAAGTCTCTGTAACCTTGATATTCTTCAACAATAGATTCACTAATATCATAAATCATATTAGAAATTTCAACGCCTAAACGTTCGCCATGAAGTGCATTTCTTCTCTTCGTATAAATTACTTCACGCTGAGAGTTCATGATATCATCATATTCTAACAATCTCTTTCTAACACCAAAATTATTCTCTTCTACTTTCTTTTGAGCACGCTCAATAGACTTAGAAACCATAGAATGCGAAATTACTTCACCTTCTTCTAATCCCATTCTATCCATTAGCTTGATAATTCTTTCAGAGTTAAACAAACGCATTAAATTATCTTCCAAAGAAACAAAGAATTGAGAAGATCCCGGATCTCCTTGTCTTCCTGAACGACCTCTTAATTGTCTATCCACACGCCTAGAATCATGTCTTTCAGTACCAATAATTGCTAAACCTCCAGCTTCTTTTACCCCTTCACCAAGTTTAATATCAGTACCCCTACCAGCCATATTTGTGGCAATAGTAACTGCTCCTGATTTACCTGCTCCTGCAACAATATCAGCCTCGCGTTGGTGTAGTTTTGCATTTAATACATTGTGATCTATCCCTCTCATTTTAAGAGTTCTACTCAGCAATTCAGAAATCTCTACAGAGGTAGTACCTACTAAAACTGGTCTTTTTTGACCAACCAAGGTAACCACCTCGTCAATAATAGCGTTGTATTTTTCTCTTGTTGTTTTATAAACCTGATCTTCTCTATCGTCTCGTTGTATCGGTCGGTTTGTTGGAATAATAACAACATCCAATTCGTAAATGTCCCAAAGCTCTTGTGACTCTGTTTCTGCAGTACCAGTCATTCCAGATAACTTATGGTACATTCTAAAATAGTTCTGTAAAGTAACAGTTGCATAGGTTTGTGTAGCCGCTTCAACTTTTACGTTTTCTTTGGCTTCAATTGCTTGGTGTAGTCCGTCAGAATATCTTCTTCCATCCATAATACGACCAGTCTGCTCATCAACAATTTTGACTTTGTTGTCCATTACTACGTATTCCACATCAATTTCAAACATTCCATAAGCCTTCAATAATTGGTTTATGGTATGAATTCTTTCTGCTTTAATAGAGTAATCTTGAATCATTTTATCTTTCCGAACAGATTTGTCACTATCAGAAAGTTCAGACTTTTCGATATCAGCGACCTCCATACCAATATCTGGCATTACAAAAAAATGAGCATCATCTCCATCTCCAGTAATTAAATCAACACCTTTTTCAGTTAATTCAACACTGTTTGTTTTTTCATCAATAATAAAGTATAAAGTCTCATCAGCTTTAGGCATTTCTTTGTTTTGATCTTGCATGTAAAAGTTCTCCGTTTTCTGAAGAACTGCTTTTATTCCATGCTCACTCAAGAACTTAATTAATGCTTTATTCTTTGGTAAACCACGGTGTGCTCTTAATAAAGCTAATCCACCGTTCTCTTGGTCGTCTTTACTTATTTTCTCTCCATTAATAAGTGGACCTAATGTTTTCTTTGCTTCAATTAAAGCAGTTTGGACATACTTACGCTGTGCCGACATTAATTTTTCAACTCTTGGCTTCAATTCATGAAATTCATGAATATCTCCTTTAGGAGTTGGACCAGAGATAATTAAAGGAGTTCTTGCATCATCAATTAATACAGAATCTACTTCATCAACAATTGCATAATGATGTTTACGTTGCACCAAATCTTCTGGTGAGCGAGACATGTTATCTCTCAAATAATCAAATCCAAATTCGTTATTTGTTCCGTAAGTAATATCAGCTAAATAAGCTTGTCTTCTTTCTTCAGAATTTGGATCATGTTTGTCAATACAATCAACAGTTAATCCATGAAACTCAAAAATTGGAGCCATCCATTCACTATCTCTTTTTGCCAAATAATCATTCACGGTAACTAAGTGAACACCTCTTCCGGCAATTGCATTTAAATACATTGGTAATGTTCCTACTAAGGTTTTACCCTCACCAGTCATCATCTCAGCAATTTTACCTTCGTGTAAAACTCTCCCACCAATTAATTGAACATCATAATGAACCATTGCCCAAGAAACTTGAATACCAGCAGCTAGCCAAGAGTTGTGGTAAATAGCTTTCTCACCATTTATTTCAACACTTTCTCTTTCCGCTGCAATATCTCTATCTAGTTGATTTGCGGCAACTTCAATGGTTTTGTTTTCTGCAAATCTTCTTGATGTTTCTTTAACAACAGCAAAAGCTTCACCTCTAATTTCTTCTAAAATTTCTTCTAATTGAACTAAAATTTCTTTTTCTAGTTCATCAATTTTAGTATAGATATTCTCCTTATCATTGATAGATAAAGTTAAATCAGAATCTATTTGTGCTTTAAGGGCAAAAATTTCATCATCTTTAGCTTTAGTCTTCGCTGTAATTTTTGCTTTTAGAGTTGTTGTTTTAGCTCTAAGGGCATCGTTACTTATTGTTGCATATGTGTTAAAGTGGGTTGCTACTTCGTCAATTATTGGAGATAACTCCTTGTAATCTCTATCTGTTTTGCTTCCTACAAAGGTTTTAAGTAACTTACTTAGTAGTCCTGATGCGTCCATTTATCTATTTTTATTTTTCTGCTATTCGTCAAAAAGGTTGCCAATACATATTTGTATGCCAACTTGACTTAGTTGACGGACAAATTTAGCTATTTAATGTCTATTTCTTTCGTGCAGCAGCATAAAAATAGATTTGTATGAGTAAGATTTCTCAAAGTGTTTCGGAATTTTTATATTTGCACTTCTTTAAACAAAAATATTTAATGTCAATTACAAAAACAGCTGCTGTCGATTCGATTAGTTTTTCAGAAAAACTGAAATGTTATGCGGAGATGTATAAACTAAAATTGACTTCGTTTGTTGTGATTTCTGCAATAATGGGATATTTTATTGGAGGAGGATCATTTGACTTAACACCGCTAGTTCTTTTAGTTATAGGTGGGTTTTTAATCACATGCACATCCAATGCGTTAAATCAGGTAATCGAAAAAGACCATGATAAGTTGATGAAGCGAACAATGACTAGGCCGCTTCCTCAAAACAAATTAAGTGTTAAAGAAGTAGTTTGGGTATCTTCAATCATTGGTGTTGTTGGTATTATAATGCTTTCAATACTTAATCCATTAACAGGAATTTTAGGGGTATTGGCCATTTTTATGTATGTGGCTTTGTATACTCCGCTTAAAAGAATTTCTACCGTTTCAGTTTTTGTTGGGGCTTTTCCTGGTGCATTTCCTCCAATGTTAGGCTGGGTTGCTGCTACAGGAAGTTTTAGTGTTGAAGCAGGAATTTTATTTGCCATGCAATTTATATGGCAATTCCCTCATTTTTGGGCCATTGCTTGGAAAGTAAATGATCAATACGTTAAAGCAGGGTTTAAAATGTTGCCGTTTGGTAAGAAGGATAAAAGAACTGCAATTATCATATTAGTAAGTAGTATTACATTGTTTGCAGCAAGTATTTTGCCTGAATATATTTGTTTTACAGGAAGAATAGCAACAATTGGATTGTTTGTGTTTTCGGCTTTAATGGTTTATCCAGCAATAAAGTTAGTACAAACCTTAGAGGATAAATTTGCTTTGCGAATTATGCTAATGTCTTATTTGTATTTAATATTATCGTTAACCATTATTCTAATTGATAAAATCTAATGTCTGCACCAAAACACAAAAAAATAATCATTTTTATTTCTATTTTTTTACCAGTTGCTGTTGCTGCTTTATTTGGAATAAATTTACAAAAGCTAGGATTTGATGTTGAACCATTAAACTTTTTACCTCCAATTTACGCAAGTATAAATGGATTAACTGCTGTTTTGTTAGTGGCTGCAGTACTAGCAATTAAAAAAGGCAATAGAACCCTGCATGAAAACTTAATGAAGGTTTGTATTGGATTATCTCTACTTTTTTTAGGAATGTATATAGCTTATCACATGACTTCAAATTCTACATCATTTGGCGGAGAAGGAGCTGTTAGAATGGGTTACTTCTTTATCTTAATTTCACACATTATCTTGTCGATAGCTATTATTCCTTTGGTGTTAATTACCTATTCGAGAACTTTGTCTGCACAGTTTGATAAGCACAAAAAAATCGCAAAAATTACTTTCCCAATTTGGTTGTATGTAACTGTTACTGGAGTAGTGGTTTACTTTATGATTTCTCCTTATTACATTTAGGCGAAGCTTTTTTATTTTGAAAGAATAGCGGTTTAATGCTGTTCTTGAAAAAGTATGCAATACGTATTTTGAGGCAGTTAGTTTAACTCTAGGCTAGGAAAGTTTGAAACGCTGCTTTCACTTTTTTTAAAATGAAAAGGTTTGTATTTATCGTCAGGTTTACTATCGAAGCCGGAAGCTTTTAAACGGTTTATTTTCTTTCTAGTCTGATCATCTTCGTTTACAATAGAAAGAAAATCAATTCGAGTAAGAACGGAAAATATCTTTTCTTCACCTTCCTTCTTTTGACCAGCAGCCGCAACAATATGCTTTGGGGAATTAATACTTCCTTCTTTTGGGGTAGTCATCATAGGTACATTTATATTACTAACTAGAGCAGAAGCATTACTTCCGAGCATATTTTCAATTGCGCCCGAAACACCTGTTATTCCTAAAACGATTAAATAAGCGCTATTATTCTCATTTATTCTTCTTACTGAATCAACCAATAGCCCTGATCTACATAAAGTGCTAAATTTAATATTGGAATAACTTGAGCGCATCCAAACGATCAAGAAAGTATTGAAAGATCTTATTCTGACGCAAATATTTAAACCTTAGAAATTACTTTTCTTCGTGTTTAGCATCTTTTAAAATTCTAAAAATGTGTAGTAGAGCAGGAAATAAAGCATCCATTGTTTCTACTGAACCTTTTGTTGATCCTGGCACTCCCATTAATAATGTTTGATCTTTAACACCGGCAATACTTCTGCTTAGCATAGAGTATGGTGTTCTGTCTTGCCCGTAATTACGAGCAGCTTCCATAATTCCAGGAATTTCTCTATCAATTAGAGGTTTTAATGCTTCAGGAGTAACATCTCGAGATGATAAGCCTGTTCCTCCAGTAAAGATAACCATATTGGCTCCTTGTTCTGTATAGGCTAATGCTTTGGCTTGTATTTCATCAACTTCATCAGGAATAATAATGTAATCCATTATTGACACTCCACTTTCTTCTAATTTTTTTATAATTGCTTTTCCAGCTTTATCTTCTTTTTGCCCTGCAGAAATAGTATCAGAACAAACAACAACAGCAGCTTTTAAATCTGATCTAAAGCGATCTTTAAAATCAGACTTCCCACCTTTTTTCTCTATTAATTTAATGTTGTGAATTTCGATTCCTTTATCAATAGGCTTTAACATGTCATACATGTTTAATGCCACAACACTAGCCCCGTGCATTGCTTCAACTTCAACACCCGTTTTATAAATAGTTTTCACAGTTATCGTCACTGTAATTTCTAAGCCATTTATAGTGTATTCAATTCCTGTATATTCAATTGGTATTGGATGGCAATCAGCTAAGATGTTAGCAGTTTGTTTAACCCCTAATAAACCCACAGCTCTACTCATTGCAAAAACATCGCCTTTAGGAACGGTTCCATTGTTTATTGAATCTATTGTTTCTTGTTTGCTTACCACTAAAATTGCTTGTGCGGTTGCTATTCTTAGTGAACTTGCCTTAGCTGTTATATCTATCATTAATGATTGAATATTATTCTGTAATTACTTATTCTCCTTCCAAACGTGGACACCATCTTCAAACAATTCTTTGCCAAAAACAGGTGCTTTTTCTTTTATTGCTTCCGTTATATATCGTGTAGCATCAAATGCCATTGCTCTATGTTTTGATGAAGTGAAAACAAATAAACACAATTCTCCAGCTTTAACAATACCTGTACTATGATAAATGTGACCACAAGTTAGATTGAACTTTTCAAAAGCTTCCTCTCTAATATCATCAAAAACTTTATTAGCCATTTCTGCATAAGCGGAATAGTCAATGGCAACAACTTGTTTTCCATCAATCTCATCTGCTCTTACTTGGCCTAAAAAAATATCATGTGCACCAATGTTTTTTTTTACTTGGTGGTGTGCTATTGATTTGGCAATCCTCTCAGGAGAAATAGGTCCTTCTACTAAGGAGTTTTTTATTTTTTTCTTGTCGCTCATTATTTCCAATTTGTAATACCTTCTGTAAGGTTAATTAAATTTGTAAAGTTGTAGTCTTTTTCTAACATTTCTATTGCAAAACGGCTTCTTACTCCATGCTGACAAATAACTACAACATCCTTTGTTTTTGAAATTCCACTTACACCATTGTATAATTTATCTAAGGGAACACATAAAACATTTTCTTTGTTTAATCTAGGTTGTTCCCAGTCTGCTCTCACATCAATTACCTGAAAATCTTTTGAAGCTGTGTACCATTTTGTTAGGTCCTCAATAGAAATATCCTTTGGGGTTTCGTTTTTGGCTATCCCACAAAATAAATCATAATCCATTGTTTCAAAATTATAAGCAGCGCTTTTTACTTTTTGAATTTGGTTCTCAGATCTATTCACGTTTAATGTTAAAGATGAATTGTCTAAAGCATTGTATGTGAGTAATTTTCCTAACAATGGAGTTCCAATTTCTAAGATAAGTTTTAATACTTCATTGGCTTGTTGAGTGCCAATTAAACCAGTTAAAACACCAATTACACCAACATCAGAACAGTTAGGAACACTTCCTGCCTTTGGAGGTTCAGGAAACAAACATCTGTAACTTGGACCTTCTTTATAATTAAAAACGGTTATTTGTCCTTCAAATTTATAGATGGCTCCATAAACTAGCGGCTTGTTGGTTATTAAACTAGCGTCATTAATCAAATAGCGAGTAGAAAAATTATCTGTCCCATCAACAATTATATCGTAAGCAGTAAAAAGTGATAACGCATTTTTAGTGGTTAGTTTATCCGTGTAAACATTAAAATTCACATTAGGATTTAACTGTTCTAAACGTTGCTCGGCAGCTATTGCTTTGTTCGTTCCTATGTCATTTACAGTAAATAATACCTGACGCTGTAGGTTGGTTTCATCTACTTCATCAAAATCAATAATGCCAATAGTTCCTACTCCGGCAGCTGTTAAGTATTGAAGAATAGGACAGCCTAAACCACCAGCACCAACAACAATAACTTTTGCTGCTTTCAGTTTTTCTTGTCCCGATAAGCCCACCTGCTCAAGAGAGATGTGTCTACTGTATCTATTTTTTTCGCTGTTTGTAAGACTCATTCGTTTTTATAAAAACATTCTATTGATTTTGTAATCAAATCGAAGATTTGGACAAAATCAGCCCCTTTCAAAAGGGGATTTCATTTAAATTCAGAACTCAAAATTCAACATTTATAATTTCTTAACCTCCTGCAAAAGGAGGTAACAAAGCTATTTCATCATTTTCTTTAAGCGTAATGTTTGTTGCAACAAGTGTTTGGTTAACTGCAAATTTATAATTTAAGTCCTTTAGTTTTGGATATTCTCCTTCCAATTCAAGTGTTAACAGATCCAAGTTTCCTAAGAATTTGATATCTTCTTCTGATTTATTGATAGTCTCTGCTATCATCCCAAAATATTTAATTTTTAGCATCTTCTTTTGTGTTTATGTTATGGAAAACTTGGGTGTCAATATGATTAGCGTCTATTATTTTATGGCTCATTTTATTGATAGCCACTTTAATTTTACGTTGATCATTTTCCAATTCCTGCTTAATGATGGGAATACATACTGTATTGTAAACACCAATTAATTGATGTGTTCGGTTATCTTTTTCTGGAATTACAACAGCATTATTTTCTGAATGAGAAAGTAGCAATTCAATCAGTTCTTTATTAACGAAAGGGACATCACAACTTAGTATTACATTTTTTTCTGTAGTCGTATTTTTTAGTCCAGTTAGTATTCCTGCAAGAGGACCTTTGTCTTTAATGCAATCTTCAAAAACAGGGTAGCCAAATTTTTGATAAGCGCTATTATTCGAAATGAGAATGATATGATCAACCAAAGGCTTCGCAAGGTCAATAATGTGTTGAATCATTGATTTTCCTTCAAAAAGAATTAAGCCTTTATCCTCCCCCATTCTAGAACTCTTTCCTCCGGCTAATATGATTGCTGTAACTCTCATTTAGCTTGGTAAAAGATGAACTTCAACCACTTCGTTTTGGTTGATTTCTGTAATTTCTGAGGAGATATAAATTAAACAATTGGCTAATGAAAAAGCTTGTAAAGCATCAGATCCTTGTGCGTCAAAAGGTGTTACTGTTTTAAAATCAGTTGTTGCCTTTAAGAAGTTGGCTCTTCCTGTTTTTTTGTTATACTTCTTGCTAATGGGCAAACTAATTACAGGTAAATCAATTTGTGGATTTCCAACCATTAAGTTGATGGCCATAGAAACATATTCGTAAAAGCAATTTAAAGCTGCTGCCGGATTTCCGGGCAATGCAAAAATAGAACTTGTTGCTGTTTGGCCGAAATATAAAGGCTTACCAGGTTTTTGTTTTATTTTATAAAAGACTTCTTTAACACTATTGTCCTCTAGCGCATCTTTTACAAAATCATAATCGCCAACTGAAATACCGCCAGAAAGTAAAATTAGAGTATTGTTTTTTAGCGCTTCAGCTATCATTTTTGAAGTCGCTTCTTTATTGTCTTCAACAACAAATATATTTGGTTTAATACCTTTTTTGTTAAGGGCCGCTTCAAGCATTAATGTGTTCGATTCGTAAATCTGACCTTCCTCTAATTCTTTACCAGGTTTAACCAATTCGCTACCCGTTGCAATAATTACAGTCTTAGGTTGTGCGTGTACTTTAATAGATTTTATTCCAAGAGTAGATAAAAATCCGATAGCACCGGCATTAATTGCCGTTCCTTTTTTTAGCGCTACACTTCCTTTTGTAATTTGATTACCTTTCAACCTGATGTTTCCACCGAACTTTAAACCTGTATCTTTTATTACGAGCTTGCCATCTTGAAGTTCTATCAACTCTTGCATAACAACAGTATCTGATGATTCAGGAACTTTAGACCCAGTAAAAATTCGAACAGCTTCAGTTGAATTGATGTTTACCGTTCTAGTATCACCTGCAGGTATTTCATCAACAATATTGAGCGGTTTATTAATGTCTTCAAAACGAAAAGCATAACCATCCATTGCCGATTGGTCAAACAGGGGAATAGAAACTGGAGTAATAATATCTTCCGCCAAATAGGAATGTTGAGCATCAATAACACTGATGTCTATTATTTCTAACGGAGAAACATTTTTGTGTACGAGTTCTTTTGCTTGTTCTACTGCTATCATTATTTTATAAAATACTCAAATAATTATCTACACGTATATCGTGTTACCCGCCAATACTAATCATTGCTCTATTCTTTGTGTTCTTTTCTTTGTCAAAAAAATCTTCATCAGAAATCATTCCTCCACGCGATTTCTTTTTAGGATAAACTGCTGCTAATATATAAGGAACGATATCTTCTCCTGCTCTTAAAGGAGATAACAAGTTCGTTTCAGTTTCAGAAAATAAACAATTTTTAATTCTTCCATTAGCTGTTAAGCGTATTCTATTACAACTGTCACAAAAAGGATTAGAAACCGTACTAATTACACCAAAACAACCTTTATATCCTTTAATCCTATAATTTTTAGTGGTATCGTGTTTCTTATCTTCTAATTTAATGATTTGATTTTCAGCATAGTTTTCGTTTACTTTTTCTAACACATCTTTTAAACTAACTACCTTATTTGTATCCCATTTATTGCCATCAAATGGCATAAACTCTATAAATCGGAAAGACACATTTTTATCCTTGGTAAATTCTATAAAATCAACAATCTCGTTCTCATTGGTTCCTTTAATCAACACCACATTAATTTTAACATTAAAGCCTGCCAAAATACATAGGTAGATGTTACTCATTACTCTATCGTAATAGTCTCTACGAGTCATCAATTCAAACTTGTCTTTATCTAAGGTGTCTAAACTAATATTGATGTCTTTAACACCACATTCTTTAAATAAATCAATGTATTTATCCAATAATATTCCGTTGGTAGTTATTCCCAAGGATATTGGTAAAGCAGTTAATTCTCTAATTATTTCTTCAATGTTTTTTTTGATTAAAGGTTCTCCACCTGTCAATCTAATTTTGGTTACACCAAGTGCAACAAACTCTTTTGCTAAAACAATAATTTCTTCGTGTGTTAACACATTTTCTTTTTCAGAAAGCTCAATTCCTTCTTCAGGCATACAGTAAAAACACCTTAAATTACAACGTTCTGTTAACGAAATTCTAAGGTAGTTGTGAATTCTCCCAAATTGATCTATAATAGGTTGTGATGTGTTTGTTGAGGGATTCAAAGTTGTATAACTGTTAGATGATTAGGTGTCTATTCTCTTAGTTTTATCAAAGATAGCGAAAAGATGTTTCTTTTAAGGTTTAAGGAAGTATGATAAAGTTTACTGTAATTATTAAAAGAGGTTTAATAGATAGCCAAGACCTGCCCCTCCAAGAATAATCCACATAACGCTTACTTTTTTAAATCCGAATGTAATAATGATGCTTATAGTTGCAATAACTATTGCTCTCCAATCAGTAATTGTTTCTAAACTCATCACATAAAGAACTCCTGCCATAATCGCTACAGCAGCCACATTAACGGAATCAAGAAAAAAGCTTAAAAACTTTGATTTTCTCATTTTTGGAATTAATGGGTTGAGTAATAGAACAAAAAGAAAGGAGGGTAGGAATATTCCAGTTGAAGCAGCTACTGCGCCCCAAAATCCATTCAGTTGAAAACCAATAAATGTTGCAGTTGAGAGAACTGGTCCAGGAGTAAATTGACCTATCGCAATAGCATCAAGTAATGCTTGTCTTGTCATTAATTCTGTTTCTACTAACTCTGCGTCTAAATAGGCAAAAAGGACATATCCACTTCCGTATAATATAGCGCCAACTTTCAAGAATGTCAAAAACACCTTTAAACTTGTTATTTTAAGAATCGTTGCACCCGGAATTTGAAGTAAGAAGATTGGAAGTATGGATTTTGGTTGCGCCATTATTTTATTTTTAGCATAAAATATTATTGCACCAACTAACCCTGCACCTAATAATGCCAACACTTCATTTACTCCAAAAATACTCAAGGCTAATACTGCGACTCCAAGTATTCCTAGTTCCCTGCTCTTCAATGCCTTTTTACCCAGTTTAATTACGGCAGAAGCTATAATCGCAAGTACAGCAGGTTTTATTCCAAATACAAAAGGGGCTAGTTCTGTTAGCTGTCCATATTCTCCATATAAAAATGCGAGTAAACCTGTAATAACTATTGCTGGGAGAATAAAGGCTAACCCAGCAACGATTAATCCTTTAAAACCTGCTCTTTCATGTCCACAATGCATGGTCATTTCTGTGGAGTTTGGCCCGGGAATTAAATTAGTAGCTCCAATTAAATCAAGATAGTGGCTTCTGTCCATCCATTTCCTTTTATTCACCACTTCATCTTCCATCAAGGCAATATGGGTAGCAGGTCCTCCAAAGGCAAAACATCCTAATTTAAAAAAAACTTTTCCAACTTCTAATAATTTGTTTTCTTCTTTCATATGGGGGGGGTAGTTTCCTCGGTACAATATTATATAAATTAGTTGATTTTAAATTAATACGATAGCAAGTAGGGAGAATATCGAAATTATCGACCATAATGGTACTCCTAAAAGCATTGGCTTCCAACCTGCATTTTTTATTTTCTCAAAAGATAATCCTACACTAACTAAAAATAAGGTTAACACTAATAACGACTTGAAAATAATAGTTATTGACGTTGTCATTATTTCTGGAAGTGAAATGTAGCTATTTAGCAGAATAACAACTTTGATTGTCTCTTAAAACATCCCTAAAGGTTTTTTTTGCTTTGAACTTAATGATAGTATATAGTTTAAAAGAATCATTAGTTTTTCATATTTCATGAACTAATTTCTGTAACAATTACGTGTCATTTTTAATAAAAATATATTGTAAATTTAGTTTTTTGAATGCAATATTTCTGGGACAGAAACACAGTTTTAAATCGTCAAGAGGGTTATTATATTATAAGTATTGTGGAGCCCATCCAGATGATAAAATAGGAAATAAAAATGAATGTGCTTTCTTTAGTTCATACCCAAAAAATCATAATTTCATTTCCATTAAATCAGATGGAAAACTTTGGGAAATACTTTATATGAAATGTTTTGAAAAACCCGAATCATTAGATATGGGCTGCTAAACTAAAATATTCAACAAACTATAGACGTATCCTCCTCCTTCAATTCAGCTATTTCTAAATACTATACCTAAACCACCACATTAATTGTGTTTACATCAGAAATAGTATGATGTGGCGCACGAAATAGGCGAACACTAATATGTTCCTACATGACAAAATTCCCCTGCAGGTACAGGGTTTAAAGGAGTACTATCCTTAAATGCAACACCTAATGATGTTGCCGTATTCACATAAACACAACACCTAATATTATCACCTATATTTCCGTTTAATAAAGTTTTAGATAACAACCCGAGTGTATCCCCTTGAACAAAAGAAATGCGAGATGGCTCAAGGTCAAAATAGAATCCTTTAGTTGTATTGGTATAAATAATACTATCCACCATGCTATTATTCCCCTTTAATCTAATCCCTACATATCCATAATCAAAATCAGAAGATGAAACCCCTGGCTCTGCTAATGGGATTTTATCCTCTTCTTTAGAGCAAGAACTCATTGCACCTATTAATGATAATGCTATTAAAATATTTTTGATTGTATCCATATTGATAATGTATCCTTTTAAAATTAAACTTGTATTTCTATCCTGCCCAGCCCTCTCGATCCAGACTTCTATATTGTATTGCTTCAGCTAAATGGCTTGTTTCTATATTTTCATATTTTTCTAAATCAGCAATAGTTCTTGCTACCTTTAAAATCCTATCATAAGCCCTTGCAGATAACCCTAGTTTATCCATGGCTTTTTTTAACAAATCCTTTCCATCCTGAGTAATTTCAGAAATCTCTTTTAAAATTTTAGAAGAAATTTGAGCATTCGCATACACTCCATTATTTTTTTCAAAACGTTCTTCTTGTATTTTTCTAGCAGCTATAACTCGCTCTCTAATCTCGTTACTCGATTCACCTACTGATATCGCACTCAACTCATTAAATGAAACTGGTGTAACCTCAACATGTAAATCAATCCTATCCAGTAATGGTCCAGAAATTTTATTCAAATACTTTTGTACAACTCCTGGCGAACAAACACAAGCCTTGTCAGGGTGATTATAATAACCACAAGGGCAAGGATTCATTGATGCTACCAGCATAAAACTTGCAGGGTAATTTACTGTGAATTTTGCTCTAGAAATCGTAATATTTCTATCCTCTAAAGGCTGTCTTAAAACTTCTAATACTGTTCTTTGGAACTCTGGTAATTCATCCAAAAAGAGTACTCCGTTATGTGCTAATGAAATCTCACCTGGCTGAGGAAATCCTCCTCCGCCAACAAGAGCAACATCAGAAATAGTATGATGTGGCGAACGAAATGGGCGAACATTAATCAATGAAGTATCTCCAGATAGCTTTCCACTTACTGAATGTATTTTTGTTGTTTCCAATGCTTCTTGCAAAGATAATGGGGGGAGTATTGTTGGCAATCGTTTTGCTAACATTGTTTTTCCTGCTCCAGGAGGCCCAATTAAAATTACATTGTGTCCACCAGCTGCAGCAATTTCAAGCGCTCGCTTTATATTCTCTTGCCCTTTAACATCTTCAAAATCAAACTCAAAATTATTCAAATTCTTATAAAATTCTTTACGCGTATCTATTTCAACTTTCTCCATTGAATTCTCTCCATTAAAAAAGTCTATTAATTCTTTAATGTTCTCTACTCCATACACATCAATCCCATCAACAACCGCAGCTTCTTTTGCATTTACTTTAGGTAAGATAATTCCCTTAAACCCTTCTTTTTTTGCCTGAATAGCAATCGGCAAGGCTCCTTTCATTGGCTGTAAACTTCCATCCAAAGAAAGTTCTCCCATAATTACATAATCACCAATCAGTTCTTCGTTCATCTGCCCAGATGCTGCCAATATTCCTATTGCAATTGTCAAATCATAAGCCGACCCTTCCTTCCGAATATCTGCTGGAGCCATGTTTATTACTAGCTTTTTTCCTGGCATTTTTAATCCGACATTTTTCAATGCAGATTCTATTCGATGTTGACTTTCTTTTACGGCATTATCTGGTAAACCAACCATAAAAAACTTAAACCCCCTATCTGCATTTACCTCTACAGTAATAGTAATAGCATCAACTCCAACAACAGCACTTCCGAAAGTTTTTACAAGCATCTAGTCTAAATTTTCTTCGATGTAATGAATTAATGAGTGGATAATTTTAATATGAATTTCTTGCGTTCGATCAGCATAACCATTATGTAGCACTCTTATCTCAACATCACAAACTTCTGCAAGATTACCTCCGTCTTTTCCTGTTAGACCAACAACTTTTATCCCTTTAGCTTTTGCTTCAATAGCAGCCTTTAAAACATTTTCAGAATTACCACTCGTGCTAATTGCTAGTAAAACATCTTCTTTTCGACCCAATGCATAAACATATCTCGAAAAAATTTCATTATAACCATAGTCGTTTCCAACACAACTAATATGTGATGAATCCGAAATTGAAACTGCAGCTATTGCCTTTCTATCTTCTCTAAATCTCCCTGTCAACTCCTCTGCAAAATGCATGGCATCACACATTGAACCTCCATTTCCACACGATATAATTTTACCTCCATTTTTAATAGCTGTAAGCATCAATTTTGCTGCCGATTCTATTCTCAGTAAATTATTATCATCTGCAACAAACTGGTCTAATAGTTGTTTTGCCTCTGAAAAATTATTCTTAATTAACGCTATACTCATTCAGTGTTTCTTATTTAAAAAAATAAAATAATAGTAATCAAATTTAGATAATAAATAAAGTATATCTATTTTTATATCTATTAAATGAAAAAATCATGAAAAAAATTATAACAACTTTAATATTAACAGCAATAGTAAGTGTTGCTTTTGCTCAAAGCACAGTTCAAACAACTTGTTATACCAAGTATGCCAAAGTATTCGAAAAACGTGGAGCTAAAGAAGTAACAGATGGTACATATGATAATATTATCATTACCATTAGAAAAGGTAGTATGGCTGATTGTTTTTATGGAAAAGTAACTATTAAAGATGGTGACGTTGACTATCAGAACATGTATTTAAAGTTTGAAGATGGCACCTTTGAAAAGCTTGACTTCGCCTTCAAAAACGAAAAAAAATCAATTAAAATAGTCAACGGGATAAGTAATACGTTCGTAACCGAAGATGAAGAATTAGTTAATGTTTTGTTTGTGAAGAACATTAAACCTAAAAAGAAAAAATACGCGAAAGCTGCTGAACCAGATTTCGATCTATAAAGAAGAAATTATAACAACAGCAAAAAAGCAAAGATGAAAGGGGAAAAATAACCACCTAAATAAAACACTATTACTATTAGGGAAACAAATCCAATTCCTACCAATCCCATTTTTTGAGTGAGATGTAATTTCATTTCACAAAAACAACAAAGCCTTTTTATAAATAAAAAGGCTTTGTTATGTTAATTATATCCTGCAATTCGCTGTTACATCATACCTGGCATTCCGCCTCCCATTCCGCCCATAGGCGGCATCCCTGCACCTTCAGCTTCAAGATCATCAGTTATCACACATTCCGTAGTTAACAGTAGTGAAGCAATAGATGCAGCATTCTCTAATGCAACTCTAGTTACTTTTGTTGGATCAATAATTCCAGCAGCATACATATTTGCGTACTCTTCAGTTCGGGCATTGTAACCAAAGTCATCTTTACCTTCTCTTACTTTTTGTACAACAACAGCACCTTCACCACCTGCATTTGTAATAATTTGTCTTAGCGGCTCTTCAAGTGCTCTTCTTACTATTGCAATTCCAGTATCCTCATCCGCATTAAGTCCTACTAGCTCATCTAAAGCCTTTTCAGCTCTAACTAAAGCAACTCCTCCGCCAGGAACAATTCCTTCCTCTACTGCAGCTCTCGTTGCAGCCAAAGCGTCATCTACTCTATCCTTCTTCTCTTTCATTTCTACCTCAGTAGTTGCTCCAACATACAAAACAGCAACACCACCAGCTAATTTAGCTAAACGTTCTTGCAATTTTTCTTTATCATAATCAGATGTAGTTGTTTCTATTTGAGCTTTAATTTGAGTAACTCTTCCAGCGATATCTTCTTTTTTACCCGATCCATTTACAATTGTTGTAGTGTCTTTGTCAATTGTAATTTTCTCTGCAGTACCCAACATATCTAATGAAATATTCTCTAATTTGAAGCCTTGCTCTTCAGATATTAAAGTTGCAGCAGTTAAAATTGCAATATCTTCTAACATTGCTTTTCTTCTATCTCCAAAACCTGGAGCTTTTACTGTAGCAATCTTTAAGCCACCTCTAATTTTATTTACAACTAAAGTTGCTAATGCTTCACCATCTAAATCTTCTGCAATAATTAACAATGGTTTCCCTGATTGTGCTACTGGTTCTAGAATTGGTAAAAGATCCTTCATGTTAGAAATCTTTTTATCATAAACCAACACATATGGATTTTCCATATCAACAATCATCTTCTCAGCATCCGTCACAAAATAAGGAGATAAATAACCTCTATCAAATTGCATTCCTTCAACAACATCAACAGTTGTTTCAGTTCCTTTTGCTTCTTCTACAGTAATAACTCCTTCAGTCTTAACCTTAGCCATTGCTTGAGCAATTAAACTCCCTATCGCATCATCATTATTTGAAGACACTGTAGCTACTTGTTTAATTTTCTCATTATCGTTACCAACTTTTTTAGAAATTCTTTTAAGCTCTCCAGTTACAGCAAGAACAGCCTTATCAATTCCTCTTTTTAAATCCATTGGGTTTGCACCAGCAGCAACATTTTTAAGTCCTGTTGTAACAATCGATTGTGCTAAAATTGTAGCAGTTGTAGTTCCATCACCTGCATCATCAGCAGTTTTACTCGCTACTTCTTTTACCATCTGAGCACCCATATTTTCTATAGGATCACTTAATTCAATTTCTTTTGCAACTGATACACCATCTTTTGTTACGTGAGGTGCACCAAATTTTTTGTCAATAATTACATTTCTTCCTTTAGGTCCTAAAGTAACTTTTACTGCGTTCGCTAATTTATCAACACCATTTTTTAATGCATCTCTAGCTTCTATATTGAATTTTATATTCTTTGCCATTTTATTTTATTTTATTTAGTGGCTAGTAAAAAGTGACTAGCCAAAAGTTTAATTATTATTTAAAGAAAGGCTCGCAACTAACTAGTTACTAATCCCTAAAACTTAGTTATACGATTGCGAAAATATCCGCTTCACGCATAATTAAATAATCATTTCCTTCAACAGAAACCTCAGTTCCAGCATATTTTCCATAAAGCACAGTATCTCCAACTTTTACAGTCATTGGCTCATCTGGCTTCCCACTGCCTATAGCTAAAACTTTTCCTCTTTGAGGCTTTTCCTTTGCCGTATCAGGAATAATAATTCCTCCAGCTGTTTTTTCTTCAGCAGCTGAAGCTTCAATAATTACTCTATCTGCCAATGGTTTAATCTTGATCGCCATATTTATATATTTTAAATTATTTAACTCTTTCTAGACTTAGTCACAATTCATACCAATTGAAAAAAGCATACTTTAACAAGACAAAATTTCTTATTCCATAAAAAAAGTGTCAGAAATAGATGATTTAACTGACACTTTTACACATAGTTAATGTGTAATTATTCTTTTTCTTGAGCAGGCGCTTCAGTAGAAACTGGAGTATTATTTACGGGAAGTGGTACTCCGTTTGCAACTGGTGCAGAAGGCAATGCTGTCTCGTCAATTTGCTCCATCATCTTAGATTGATCTTCTCCTTCGTCACTAGTAACTACTGATGATCCAGTTGTAAATGATGCCGAAGCAATACTTAGAACAACCAATGCAATTCCCATTGTCCAAGTTGCTTTCTCTAAGAAATCTGTTGTTTTTCTAACACCCATTACTTGGTTATTAGTTGAAAATGCTGAATCTAAACCACCTTTTGGATTTTGAATTAATACTATTAGTACTAAAAGTACACACACTATAATTACTAAGACTGAAATTAAATATACCATTACTTTATCTTTTGTTTCAAAATTTTAATTTGGGCTGCAAAATAACTCCTTTTTTTTGGACTTTTCAAGATTAATTTCTCGTAAGTGTTAATTGCCTCCTGAAAATTAGCCTGATCGACATGTATTACAGCTAAAGTTTCACTAACAATTCCTTCGTCAGTAACACTTAAACGCGCCATATTTGTTGGAGAATAAAATTCTGTTTTTTCTGGTCTTATCCTTGGGTCTTCCTGAATAAACTTGTCAATTAAATCTTGACTTTTCGCTTGTTTATTTTGTGGAGAAGCCTCTTCTGCCTCTCCACTATAATGTTTTAACCAAGATGAAAAAAAATGTGGGACACCTTCATCAAATAAATCAACTTCATTTTGTGTCGTTGTATTTTCAGCTACAATAGTCTTTTTTTCAACATCATCAGACTGAATTAAGATTGAGCTATTAATCGCTGAGGTTAAATATTCTTTTTCCAGAATAGCCATTTCATCTTCTCCCTCTAACGGAACAAATTTTTCTAAAATGGAGTCTCTTACTTTTTTATTGTTTTCAACTTGCACTATAGCTTTTTTCTCCTCAACAATTTCTTCTACACCAGATTTCGAAACAGTATCGTTAATTAAAACTTCTTCAACAATATCTTCTTCAGAGACTACAACCTCTTCTGATTGATGAATATACTCAAACAGTTTATGTCTATCTGAACAAATTGATGCAGCTTTTTTTAATTGCTCAGCAAATAAAATACTATTGTTCTCATTTAATTGGATTGCATACATCAATTGCCCAGTCTGGCAATAAGGAAATTCTTCGATAATTGGCAACATTTCAGCCTCAGAAACAGTTTTTAACTGCCTCGGGTCATCTAAATATTGTATGAAATTATTTACCTGCATCTACCAATTACTTACCGCTTTATTAAAAATATCTTGCGTTAACTGATCATTAATGTCTTTAATCAATTCATCTTCTATACTCGATAAGTTCTGAGAACTATCATAATCTAAGTAACGAGAAAAACTAGTTTCAAAGTTAGCTTCCTCATCTTTTGTATTGGTAAACTTAACCTTTACCGTAATCGTCAATCTATTTAATGCTGCAGTTTCGTTTCCTTGTATTGCTACTGAAGTCACACTATACCCGTTTATAGAACCTTCAAACTGTAAATCTCCATCTCTAGTAGCTATATCTAAATTAGTTTGCGAAAGAAATTTATCTTTTAATTCTTCAGTAAATGTTTGACTTAAATTAGCGCTTGCCAATGGAGTATAACTTTGAAAAGTTTTTACAGAAACAGTCTTTACACCCTCAGAAATAGATGCTCCAGTAAATGAATAGTTCATTTTACACCCTAAAGCGACAAAACAAATTAATATGTAACTATATTTTTTCAACTGTTAATATCGTATTCTTTTATTTTTCGATAAAGTGTTCTTTCAGAAATACCTAATTCATCTGCAGCTTTTTTTCTTTTCCCACTATGTTTCTGTAACGCTTTAATAATCATTTCCTTTTCTTTGTCTGCTAAAGATAACGACTCTTCTAAAATCTCTTCATTTTGTACGCTTATTTGAGCAGGATTAATCACCCCTTCATCTCTTGGAAGAATTTGAGGTTTATATACTTGAGATTCTTCAACCGAATGAGACTCTTTATCTTCATGCAATCGCTGAACACTTCGCATAATTGCAGGATTATTTGTCACATCAGAAATATCACCATTTCTATTTTGCATTAAACCTACAACAATATTTTTAAGTTCTGTTACATCTCCTTTTAAATCAAATAATACTTTATATAAAATATCCCGTTCACTTAAATCTGAATTCTCAGAACCTTTGTATAAAGTTGGTAGGTTCTGGTTATTATCAGAAGGTAAATACTTCATTAAAATAGTTCCATTAAGTTCTCTCGAACTTTCAATTACAGAAACCTGCTCAGCAACATTTTTCAATTGCCTAATATTTCCTTTCCATCTGTAATTCTCTAATAACTCAACTGCTTCAGGAGTTAATTTTACAGCAGGCATTCTATACTTATTTGCAAAATCTGAAGCAAACTTTCTAAACAATAAGTGAATATCTTCTTTACGCTCTCTTAATGCTGGCAATTGAATTGGCACTGTATTTAATCGATAAAATAAATCCTCTCTAAACTTCCCTTTCTTTATCGCCTCAGGAATGTTAACATTTGTAGCAGTTACTATTCTAATATCTGTTTTTAACACTTTAGAAGAACCTACTTTTATAAACTCTCCAGTCTCCAACACTCTCAACAACCTTACTTGTGTTTGTACCGGCAACTCAGCAACTTCATCTAAAAATATTGTTCCACCATCTGCTACTTCAAAATAACCTTTACGTGAATCATGCGCTCCTGTAAACGCCCCTTTTTCATGCCCAAACAATTCAGAATCAATTGTTCCTTCAGGAATGGCACCACAGTTTACCGCAATATATTTATTGTGTTTTCTTGCGCTTAATTGATGGATAATTTGAGGCATAACCTCTTTACCAACACCACTTTCTCCAGTAATGAGAACAGACAAATCTGTAACGGAAACTTGTGCAGCAACTTCAATTGCTCTGTCTAAAGCAGGCGCATTCCCTATAATTCCAAACCGCTGTTTTATTTGTTGTTTATCCATTCTTGTTCTTTAAATTAACAGCTAATTAGCTATAAAAACTATTTGACTGCCTTACCTAATAAAGTTCCTCCTGTACAATCATGCACATGCACATTTACATAATCTCCCACTTTATAACCTTCTTTAGGAAAAACGACTACCGTATTTTGAGATGTTCTCCCAGCTAATTCTTGCTCATTTCTTTTAGATGGTTTTTCTACCAACACTTCAAACGTTTTTCCAACGTAAGCTTTATTAATCTCAAAAGAATGATCACGCTGTAAATCTACTATTTCCGTTAATCTTCTACCTTTATCAGCATCAGTCACATCATCCTCAAATCTTTTAGCCGCTGCAGTATTTGGTCTTTCAGAATATTTAAACATATAAGAAAAATCATACTTCACATACTCCATCATAGATAATGTTTCCTTATGCTCTTCTTCCGTTTCTGAACAAAATCCTGCAATAACATCAGCAGAAATAGCACAATCAGGCATCACTTCTTTAATCTTATCGACTCTTCCCATGTACCATTCACGTGTATAACCACGATTCATTTTTTCTAAAACCCGAGTATTTCCACTCTGGAAAGGCAAATGAATATACTTACAAATATTATCGTACTTAGCCATCATTTCTAAAAACTCATCCGTTATATCTTTTGGATGTGATGTAGAAAAACGTACTCTCAATTTGGGACTAATCAAAGCAACTTGCTCCATCAATTGAGCAAAATTGATACTATTGGCTTTCTCTTCTGCTGATAAATTTTTAAAATCTTTCTTCAATCCTTGTTTTCCGTACCACAAGTAAGAATCGACATTTTGCCCTAATAAAGTTACTTCTTTATACCCCTTTTCGAACAAATCTTTTGCTTCATTCAAAATAGTTTTAGGACTTCTACTTCTCTCTCTCCCTCTAGTATATGGCACCACACAAAATGTACACATATTATCACATCCTCTAGTAATAGAAATAAATGCAGAAACACCATTACTCAACAACCTTACAGGACTAATATCAGCGTATGTTTCTTCTTTAGAAAGAATAACGTTTACCGCTTTTTTTCCATCATCAACCTGTTGTACCAAGTTCGGTAAATCACGGTAAGCATCTGGTCCAACAACAATATCTACAAGTTTCTCTTCATCCAAAAATTTAGATTTCAAACGCTCAGCCATACAGCCTAAAACACCAATAATCATTTCTGGTTTCGCTTTTTTTGCTTTCTGAAAAGACCTTAATCGTTGTCTTACTGTTTGCTCAGCTTTCTCTCTAATTGAACAAGTGTTTACAAAAACGATATCGGCTTCCTCTAGGTTTTTAGTCGTATCAAAACCATCCTTAGTTAAAATTGAAGCAACAATCTCACTATCCGAAAAATTCATTTGACAGCCATAGCTCTCAATATAAACCTTTCTACTTCCATTCCCGTCTGATGCAATTACAGTAGCACTTCCTTGTGCCGCTTCATCTATTACTTTATTTCCTGTTTCCATTTTTCAATTTTTGTAATCTGAACATTGTCCAACGCAAAATTACTTATTTTTTAGTTTTAATGACAAAATGACATAAAAACAAAATAAGCTTTTCTATTTGGACGTTTTAACAGGCTGTCCGCTTAATCTTTTATATATTTCCGCATTTCGTGCCTTTTGCTCTCGTGAGACATACGCAACAAGCAAATAAAAAAAGGATATCACTTCCATCCTTAACGCAAAATTTCGAGAGAAAAAATAGTTTTCAAAATAAATTTATATCTTTCAAAAAACTATAATTTTCTATAAAAAATCAACAGACTCTTACTTTAATTAGGATAATCCCCTTTTTATTTCATTTCTTTGCAAAAAGTATTAATTCTTAAACCCTTAAATGAATGGCGAAGAATCTCGTAATAGTAGAGTCCCCTGCAAAAGCAAAAACAATAGAAAAATTTCTTGGAAAAGATTTCACGGTAAAGTCCAGTTTTGGGCACATTAGAGATTTACCTGGTAAAAACATCTCAGTTGATATTGAGAATAATTTTGCACCAGACTATATAATTCCTGATGATAAAAAGAAAATAGTTGCTGAATTAAGAAAACTTTCCAAAACCGCTGAAACAGTTTGGTTAGCGAGTGATGAGGATCGCGAGGGTGAAGCCATTTCTTGGCACTTATTAGAAGCATTAAATCTTAAAGAAGAAAAAACAAAAAGAATCGTATTTCACGAGATTACTAAATCTGCAATTACAAAGGCTATAGAAAATCCGAGAAAAATAAATAAAAACATAGTTGATGCTCAACAAGCTCGTAGAGTTTTAGATCGATTAGTTGGTTATGAGCTTTCTCCAGTTTTATGGAAAAAGATTAAACCATCTTTATCTGCCGGACGAGTTCAATCTGTTGCTGTTCGTTTAATTGTTGAACGAGAAAATGAAATCTTAGATTTCGTATACTCTTCTTCATACAAAGTAGTAGCAAATTTTGTAGTGAGTAATAATGCCATTTTAAAATCAGAATTACCACAACGATTCAAAACGAAAGAAGAAGCTCAAATTTTCTTAGAAAAATGTAAAGAAGCCGATTTTACAATAGACAATTTAGAGACTAAACCAGCAAAAAAATCTCCTGCTGCACCATTTACTACTTCAACTTTACAACAAGAAGCAAGTAGAAAGTTAGGGTTCTCCGTTTCACAAACAATGACAGTCGCTCAACGTTTGTATGAAGCAGGAAAGATTACATATATGAGAACCGATTCGGTTAACTTATCACAAGATGCAATTGGAGCTGCAAAAAAAGAAATTACTAGCTCTTACGGAGCAGAATACTCTCAGATAAGAACCTATAAAACTAAATCCAAAGGAGCACAAGAAGCTCACGAGGCCATTCGTCCAACTTACATGAACGATCACACATTTGTTGGTGATCCTGGTCAAACAAGATTGTATGACTTAATTTGGAAAAGAACTGTTGCTTCACAAATGAGTGATGCAAAACTGGAAAAAACAACTGTTAAAATTAACATCTCAACAACAGAGGAAAACTTTGTTGCCAAAGGAGAGGTTTTACTTTTTGATGGGTTCTTAAAAGTTTACTTAGAAGGAACTGATGATGATGACAATTCAGAAAAGGAAGGAATTTTACCTTCTTTATCTGTTGGAGAGAAACTAAGCATGCAAGAAGTTTCTGCAACCGAACGTTTCACTCACTATCCTTCGAGATACACTGAGGCAAGTTTGGTTAAAAAAATGGAAGCGCTAGGAATTGGGAGACCCTCTACTTACGCACCAACAATTTCTACAGTTCAAAACAGAGGCTATGTTGTTAAAGAAGATCGAGATGGTAATCAAAGAGATTTCACCACTTTAACTTTAAGTAATGGAAGCATTGATGATGTTATAGCAAAAGAAAATTTTGGATTCGAGAAAAAGAAAATGTTCCCAACGGATATCGGAACTGTTGTTACCGATTTCTTAGTTGAAAACTTCGATAGAGTATTAGATTATAGCTTTACGGCTAAAATTGAAGAACAGTTTGATGAAGTTGCTGAAGGAAAAAAGCAATGGGATAAAATGATAAGCGAGTTCTATGATCCGTTTCATGCAAGAATAGAAGATACATTAGAAAATGCTGAAAGAGCCAGTGGAGAAAGATTACTTGGAGATGATCCAGAATCTGGAAGACCATTAATCGTTCGTATTGGTAAATTTGGACCTATGGCTCAGATTGGAAAAACTGATGATGAAGAAGGTGCAAAATTTGCAAGTCTATTAACTGGACAAACCATTGCAAAAATTTCTTTGGAAGATGCATTAGAACTTTTTAAATTTCCTAAAACAATTGGAACTCATGAAGGTGAAGAGGTAGTTGTTGCTCAAGGAAGATTTGGTCCTTATGTTAAATTTGGAGATATGTTTGTTTCTATACCAAGAGATGAAGATTTGGCTGGAGTTGACTTAAAGAGAGCAATCGAACTTATCAAAGAAAAACAACAGGTGGATGCTCCGATTGATGAATACGAAAATTTACCCGTACAAAAAGGAGTTGGACGTTTTGGACCATTTATTAAGTGGAACGGAATGTTTATCAATGTCAACAAGAAATATGATTTCGATAATTTAACACACGATAATATCGTTGAGTTAATTGAAGTCAAAAAGCAGAAAGAGATTGATAAATATATCCACCAATGGGATGACAAAGGTATTTCCGTTCAAAAAGCACGATGGGGTAGATTTAACGTTATCAAAGGAAAACTCAAAATTGAACTTCCTAAAACGTTTGATGCAGAGAGCTTAACACTCGAAGCAGTTCAAAAAATGATTGAAGAAAAAACGCCTAAGAAAAAAGCCAAAGCTAAACCAAAAGCGAAAGCAAAGGCGAAGAAGAAATAATAACGCACGTTATTGCGAATTATAAATTTGCTTATTGAGTATGTTTTGCGAGAGCAAAACCCTCGAAATTTTAAATTTAATCACGAAGCAATCTCAACAATAAGATTGCTTCGTTCCTCACAATGACGAAATTCTAAAAAAAATGGATTTCTCAGAATACTTCGAATCAATTAAAATCAATGAAGGTAATTTAGATTTTAATTATAGCGCCAAGCAATTCATCAATAAAATTGAGTTATATAATGATCAAGATGTCTCTAATTTTAATATAGCAATAATTGGAGTTGGCGAAGAACGAAAATCCAACAACGAGGGCTGTGCAACTGCACCAAATCATGTCAGAAAATATTTATACCGTTTAATTGGCTTTGAACCTTCAACCAAAATAATTGACCTAGGCAACTTAAAAGTTGGAGCAACAATAGAAGATACTTATTTTGCGTTAAGCTCGATTCTCGAAAACTTAATTAAACACGATGTTCTTCCTATCATTATAGGTGGAAGCCAAGACTTAACGTATGCCAACTTCTTAGCTTATAAAAATCTGGAGCAAACAGTAAATCTAGTTTCAGTTGATTCACATTTCGACTTAGGCGAAGCAGATGAAGAATTAAGTTCCAAAAATTTTTTAACAAAGATAATCCTTCAACAACCAAACTATTTATTCAATTATAGTAACATTGGTTACCAAAATCATTTTACAGATAAAGAACACCTTGAATTAATTTCAAAATTATATTTTGATGCTTATCGATTAGGTCAAGTCCAAAAAGATATTGAAGAAGTAGAACCAATTGTAAGAAATGCAGACATCTTAAGTTTTGATATTTCAGCTATCAGACAAGCAGAAGCTCCTGCCAACAAAAATGCTTCTCCGAATGGTTTTTATAGCGAACAGGCTTGTCAAATCACACGTTATGCGGGAATGAGCGATAAACTAACCTCTATCGGATTTTACGAAATCAATCCAGAGCTCGATACAAACGGCCAAACTGCCCACAGCGTTGCGCAAATGATTTGGTATTTTATAGATGGATTTAACAATCGAAAGAAAGACTTTCCTATAGGTAGCAGAAAGACCTATTTAAAGTATATAGTGAATATGCAAGATGGGGAAAACGAAGTTACATTCTACAAAAGCGACAAAAGCGAACGTTGGTGGATGGATATTCCTTATCCTTCTCACAATAAAATAAAGTTCGAACGACATGTACTTGTCCCATGCTCCTATAACGACTATAAAACTGCATGTGATGATGAAGTGCCAAATAGGTGGTGGCAAACTTTTCAAAAATTATCCTAATTTTTGAGTTATTAACATCTTATTAACAGGAAAAAGTTGGATAACTTCTTGTATAAAAAATAAATTTAATTATCTTAGCCGACTATTGGATGCTATAAAGCATCAAAACTTAATGTAAAAACCAATAACTGTATGAAGAAATTAATACTTTCTACTGCTTTTTTGTTTGCCGGATTTTGGGGATTTTCTCAGCAAGATGCCCAATTAACGCAAAACATGTTTAATAAGCTAAGTGTAAATCCTGGATCTGCGGGGTATAATGGTGGGGTTTGTGCAACCCTATTAACAAGATCTCAATGGATTGGGTTTGATGGGAGGCCACAAACACATATGTTTAGCGGAGATGCTAGATTTGGAAGACATGGTGTTGGCTTAACAATATTTCAAGATCAATTAGGTGTTGAAAGATCCTTTGCAGTTAAAGGAGCTTATGCGTTTCATATAAAGCTAGGTGGGGGTGAATTAGGAATTGGTTTAGATATTGGTATGGTTAGTAAATCATTTACAAATAATTTTGTTGCAATTGATGACTATACACAAGATCCATCTATACCTAACGAAAATACTTCTGCAAAATCTTTTGATGCAAGTTTTGGTTTGTTTTATGAGATAAAGAACACAATGTATTTAGGGGTTTCTACATTACACATTCCACAATCTACTTTTGAATCTGGTAAAGGAGGAGTAAATGAATTAGCCTTCAAACAAGCTCGTCACTATTACATAATGGCTGGATACGAGAAAGATATAAGTGGAGGAAGTCAAAAATGGGTTTTAAAACCATCTGTACTTGCTAAAACAGATGCAGTCTCAACCCAATTAGATATTAATGCATTGGTTGTATACAATAAATTAGTTTGGGGTGGCGTTTCTTATAGACTTCAAGATGCAATAGCAATACTAGCAGGCGTTAATGTACCACAATTCCCAGGTTTAAAAATAGGTGTAGCATATGACATTACAACTTCAGCATTAGGAGATCATACCAGCGGAAGTTTAGAGTTTATGGTAAGGTATTGTAAAAACATTAGCAAAACACCTAAAAGAGAAGTATATCATTCAGTAAGATTTTTATAAGAAAGAAAAAAGTTTAGCTTAAGAAACTAAACATTTTCTTCAAAATAATTTTGAAGAAGAATAAAAGAAGGAAGGAATTATGAAACGAATATTAATATTATTAGCAGTACTCGTGCTTTACTCATGTAGTCAAGATAACGGAGAGTTAATTGGCGTTCAGAATAGAGATGCCTGGTATCAACCAGATCCATTTGGGATGTTATTTATCCCTATGGGAAGTTATAACATGGGGCCATCAGATCAAGATGTACCATACGCATTAACAGCTCAATCTAAAACGGTTTCTGTTCAAGCATTTTACATGGACCAAACAGAAATATCAAATAACGAGTATAGACAGTTTGTTTACCATGTAAAAGATTCTATCGCAAGAAGAATTATGGGTGAAGAAGTAGATGAAGAATATTACTTAACCTCCGCAAACGAATTTGATGAAGAGTTGGATCCTCCAACTATCAATTGGTATGCAAAACTAAAATGGAATGAGGCTGAATCAAGAGAGGCCTTAGAACCAATGTTTCTTCCCCCTGGAGAAAGATTTATGAGAAGAAGAGAAATTGACGCTCGTAAATTAAACTATACTTATTACTGGTTAGACTTTAAGAGAGCTGCAAGAAGAGAAAGTAGAGATGCTTTAAATGCAGGATCAGGCGAAAGACACAAGTTTAATACAGATAGATCTTCTTTTATTATGAAAGAAGAAATAAACATCTATCCTGATACATTAGCTTGGATTCATGATTTTACGCACTCGTTTAATGAGCCTTTGACTCAAAATTACTTCTGGCATCCAGCATATGACGATTATCCAGTTGTTGGTGTCTCTTGGAAGCAAGCTACAGCATTTTGCGTGTGGAGGACACAACTGTTTGACAACTACCTCGTTGAAGGTGGAGGCGTTACTGTTAATGATTTTAGATTACCTACAGAATCTGAATGGGAATGGGCTGCAAGAGGCGGCTTAGATTTAAGCCCTTACCCTTGGGGCGGTCCTTACATTAGAAACAGTAGAGGTTGCTTTTTAGCAAATTTTAAACCGTTGAGAGGAAACTATGTTGATGATGGAGGATTCCATACAGTAAAAATTAACACCTACAACCCTAACGATTTTGGCTTATTTTGTATGGCTGGAAATGTTGCTGAATGGACAAGTAATGCGTTTGATGAATCTGCATATAACTTTGCACATGATTTAAACCCTAATTATTTATATGATGCTAAGGATAGTGATCCTGAGGTATTAAAAAGAAAAGTAATTAGAGGTGGTTCATGGAAAGATATAGGATATTATTTACAAACAGGAACAAGAACTTACGAGTATCAAGATACAGCTAAATGCTATATTGGATTTAGATGTGTAATGACTTACCTGGGAAGATCAAAAGAGGACAATCTATAACAGAGAATTAATTAATAACCTATCTATATTAACTTAAAAAAATAACAAACATTATGGGATTCGTAGAATTTTTATTTGAAACTAAAAAAGGTAAAACAGTCATGGGCCTTGTCTATGGTTGGGGTGGTGCAGTTGTAATTATCGGAGCTTTATTTAAAATTATGCACTGGCCTGGAGCCTCTGAATTCTTAATCGCAGGACTAGGTATCGAAGCAGCAATCTTTGCAATATCGGCCTTTGAACCGCCACATATGGATATTGACTGGTCATTAGCTTACCCTGAATTAGCAGGAATGCATGATGAAGATGGTCATGGAATTGAAAACAAAGGTTCTGCAGTAGAACAATTAGATACTATGTTAGCAGATGCTAAAATTGGACCAGAATTAATCGAAAGCTTAGGCGAAGGATTAAGAGGTTTAAGTAACAATGCTAGTAAACTATCTGAAATTTCTGACGCATCTGTTGCGGCTAACGAATATACTGAAAACTTAAAAAATGCTTCAGACAAAGTAAGTTCTTTAGCTGATGATTATGCGAAGGCTTCTGAGTCTTTATCTGTATTAAACGAAGCTGCAGCCTCTGGCACTAATACCGGTACTGAAATGCAAAAAATGGCATCTACTTTAGGTGAATTAAACGAGTCATACGAGTCTCAACTAACCAGGTCTAATCAACAAACAGAAACAATGCAGGCGATGTATACTGGTATTACAGAGTTAATGACTAACTTAAATGATTCTGTAGAAGATACTAAGAAATATAAAGAAAACATATCTGAATTATCTACTAACTTGTCTGCCTTAAACAATGTTTACGGGAACATGTTAACAGCCATGAAATCATAATTTAATTAATCTAATATTTAAAAATTTAAAAAATTAAATTATGGCAGGAGGGAAATTACCACCAAGGCAAAAAATGATTGGGTTAATGTACTTAGTATTATTAGCTTTATTGGCAATGAACGTGTCTAAATCTATTTTAGAATCATTTGTTGTTATTAATCATGGTATTGAAAATACAGCAGAGACTTTTGTTGCAAGTAATGAAGTGTTATATACTTCATTTGATAAAGCAGCGTCAGAAAGTCCAGCAGCTAAGAAATGGCAAACGAAAGCTGAAAAAGTTAAAAAAAGTGCAAATGAGTTAGTTGAACAAATTGATGCTATTAAGAGAAAAATGTATCAAATGATAGACAAACGTCCTGAAGAAGGTATAGATACTGTAAAACTGTCTGACATAGCTGCTAAAGATAATTACGACATGCCTTCTCTTTTAATGGGAATCGCAGAGCCAGGAAATCCAGGCGTAAGTGCTCTTTGTCCAGAATGTAGTAGTACACTATTAAAAGAGAATTTAAATAATTTTCATACGCTATTAATCAGTCTTTTTGAAGATAAAGTCGTTAAAGCAGATATGATTAATAAAATAGCCTTTATAGAAACGCATGAACTAGCTGGTCATGGAGGAAATCCACCAGATCCTTGGGAAGTAGGTATGTTTTATCACAATCCATTAGCTGCAGTTGTGACAACTTTATCTAAAATTCAATCAGATGTAAGAACGGCTGAAGCACAAGTAATTAACAGATTATATGAAAACATAGATGCTGGAGGAGTTTCCTTTAATAAGATTAGCGGAATGGCTCTTGTGCCAAAAGCTTATTTAAATCCTTCTGATAGTTTTACTGCAGATATTTTTACTGCAGCTTATGACGATAGAGTTAACCCTGAAGTGTTTGTGTTTAACGGTCCTAACGGAGGTGTTGATAGTGCTTTATTAGCCTCTGGAGAGACAAATATTTCTAAGTTAATGAAGGGTACAAAAGGAAGCAAATGGGGAGAAGGCGATTGGTATAAGATGAGTGAGGCAGATGTAATTAAAGGTCAAGGAAAGCTCAAGATAAAACCATCTATGGGTCTACATGAATGGGGGGGGTTGATTAAATTAAAAACAAAAAAAGGACCTAAAGTATATGACTTTAATAGCTCTTTTGAAGTTGGAACACCCTCGAGTGCGGTATCTGCAGATGCAATGAATGTGTTTTATCTTGGTATTGATAACCCAGTTTCTGTTTCAGCACCAATGCCTAAGTTTACTGCTAGTGCTCCTGGTTTAAGTAAATCTGGTAAAAGTTGGGTTATGCGACCTAAAAGCACAAAAGATGTAAATATTATCATTACAGGTGAAGACGAAGTTACTGGTAAAAAAATAAAAGTAGGGAGTTTTCCATTTAGGGTAAAACGTATTCCAACTCCGGTACCTTATATAGGTGGTAAAACAGGTTCAGTAGCATTGAGTAAATCGCAGTTAGGAAACGGTGTTTTGCAGGCTAAACTCGAAGGATTCGTATTTGATATCAAAGTAAAAGTAAAATCTTTTACAATCGGTACAAATGTAAATGGAGATTGGAAAGAAGCGAAAGTTAGTGGTAGCAGAATGAATGCTAAAGCTAAAAACCTAATCAAGAAAATGAGTAGAGGAAGACGTTTAACAATTGATAAAATTGCAGTGAAATTACCTGACGGAAGAACTGTTGAGCTTTCACCTCTCGTTGTTAAAATCAAATAATATTAAAAAAAAGATTATTATGAAAACACGAAATTTAATTTTTATAGGATTATTTTTACTTGGGTTAGCTCCCTTGAGCGCACAATATAAAGTATTAGATAAACCGTGGGTAAAAGAAAATACACCTACTCGAAGAGTTGTTCCATATACACATGTGCGTGAAGCAGATGTAATGTGGAATAAAAGAGTTTGGAGAAAAATCGATGTTCGTGAAAAAATGAATCATCCTTTATATTATCCTCTTAATCCTATTGCAGATAGAAAGAGTTTATTTGATGTGATAAAGTTAGGAGTTAATGAGGGAACTTTAACAGCTTATAGCGTAGATAGCGATGAGTTTGAGATACCGTTAACTAAGGCAGAAGTAAATCAAGGAAGTCTTACAAAATTTGAGGTTCAATTACAGTACGATGAATTTGATGAAATAATTGAAGGTGCAGGTGATACTGTCTGGGTACCAATAGAATCTCAAGATATTGTTGAATACCGTTTAAAAGAAGAATGGTTCTTTGACAGAGAACGATCTGTTATGGACGTAAGAATATTAGGTATTTGTCCTGTAAAACTTTTATTTGATGATCAAGGTAATGCAAAAGGAAATGATCCTATGTTCTGGATCTATTTTCCTGAAGCACGTTATGTTTTTGCTAACTATGATGTATTTAACAGACAAAATGATGCTGAAAGAAGAACTTTTGAAGATATCTTCTGGAAAAGAATGTTTAGCAGTTATGCTTATAAAAAATCAAATGTTTATGATAGAGAAAGTGCAGCTTTCAAACGAAACATCGACATTCTTTTAGAAGCAGACAAAATTAAAAATGAACTTTTTGTAATGGAGCACGATTTATGGAGCTACTAATAAAGTAATTCATTTAAATACAATAAAAAAGACCGGTGAAATTCATCGGTCTTTTTTATTGTATAATATCTCAGTTTTAATCTTCTTTATATAACGCTTTGGTTAAGCGCATAATTTAATTATTTTATCTCGTAGGTCGATGTTATTTTTATTTCGTCATTCAAGCTTAGAATAACTGAGCAATACTTAGTTAACGTTAAATCTATAGCTCTTTCAACTTTCAGCTTGTCCAGTATACCATAAAGAGTGAAATGTAGATTTATTGATTTAAAATTTTTAGCCGTATTATTATTTCGTTCTGCTGTTATTTCAACAGTATAATCTATCATTACTTGTTTTTGCTTTCGCAAAATTAATCCTAAATCAATACTTGCGCAACCTCCAACACCGATTAGTACAAACTCCATAGGTCGGGCGCCTTTTCCCTCCCCACCAATTTCTGAATTAGCATCTAAATCAATTTTAATTTTATCGGCAGTAAGTGCTTCATAATGAAAAACCTCGTTAACTCTTTTTAATTTTACTTTCATATTCTTTATTGATAATGTTTAAATCTATTTAATTAGATCCTACTAAAACTTAACAATCTAAATTATGAATTTTTTTAAGCTTCTATTTGTTTTAATTGCTCTAATAGAATTAAGATCCTTTAAACACGCATTTTTAAGCCTGTTGATTTCTTTCGAACGCACTAAGACTAGACTATCTCCTAAAAAAATAACTTTGTTAACACAATAAGTCGCATTAAAACACGCCTAAAAAGTACATTACCTACAAGCTGAAAAAACGAAGTAAATATATAAAAACATAGAACCGGGAAGACTTAAAATAAGACCAATTAAAATAAATGATACAAAGTTTATCATTGATTTAGTAAATTCTGCAGAATGGCTGATATTTACTGGGAACAGAAATGTTTCTAATAAAATTGATGCTGAAAAATATATTCAAAAAATTCTTGATGCTCCAAATTTCTATTATCGTATTTTTGAGTTAAGATCATCAAAAGAAAATCAATCGGAATAGAAACTTTATTAAATCGTGAAGACCAATATTTTCGTGATATTGGATTTGCATTACTACCTGATTATGAAAAAAATGGATACACATTAGAGGCAAGTAAAAAATATAGACGAAATAATTAAATTGAATATTTATGAAAATATAATTGTAATTACTATTCCTGACAATAAAAATTCAATCAATTTACTAATAAAACTTGGACTAAATTATGATTGTGATAATGGACCCTTATCACTATTTAGCTAAATGAAATAAAAGCTTATAGGTCAGACGAAACTATTTTAAAATAATTCTCCCAACTTCGGATGCTAATTTTAGTTCGATATCTTTAAGCACTTTTTCTTCCTCCATCATACTAAATTGCTTGTCAAAAGACTTCTCTAATTTAATTTCTTCTTGTTTAGCCATTCTTAAAACTCTTATCTTACTTAATTTAAACGCAACTAATGAACGAACTACCCCAACGGTCAATTGCATTTCCTCTGTGTTTGTAAAAATTTTATGGTTTACCCAATTAGGACTTAATTCATACTTTATTGAATATACATCTATCGCAAATTGACTAATAGCTTGATCGGGGTGGTTTGTGAAATCCTGATGTGTTGGCAGTTTGTCATTCTCCAAAACCTCATTATAAAAATTAAAAACTTTCTGGTACGTTTCATTTTCAAAAGTAATCTCATCATCATTGATATTATCAATAATATAAACGGATGATGTTACTTCTTCAAAAATCTTTTCCTCATTATCATCTAACAATTCAATTTTAATCGGCTGATCGCCAAAACTCACCAACAATCGAACTATTTCTTTTTCCCAATGGGCTAGATCTCCAGCATTACTTTTTCCCTCTTGACCTCCTTGTCCTTGATATTCTTCAGGAAAAAAATCATCTGGCAGCTCGTCATGTCCCTGATTACTACTTGCTCTCTTTGTTTGTTTTTCTACCCCTTTCCTTAAAATGGTATTAATTTCATTAATCAACGCTTGCTCAGGAATATCTAATAACGAACTACATTCTTGCGTATAAACAGATCGTTTAATCTGATCAGGAATAATTGCAATACTTGCCACAATATCCTTTACCAGTTCAGCTTTTTTAATTGGATCATTATCAACATCTTTAATTAAAACAGCTGTTTTAAATCGAATGAAATCTTGAGCACTGGTCGTTATGTAATCTTTTAGTTCTTCAGTAGTTTGTGCCTTGGCGTAAGAATCAGGATCTTCTCCCTCTGGAAACAGTACCACTCTAACGTTCATTCCTTCCTGAAGGATCATATCAATTCCTCTAAAAGATGCTTTTAATCCTGCTGCATCACCATCATACAAAATAGTAATATTTGGCGTAAAACGTTTTATTAATCGAATTTGTCCTTCAGTTAACGATGTGCCAGAAGAAGATACAACATTTTCTACTCCTGCTTGATACATCGAAATTACATCCGTATAACCCTCAACTAAATAACAAATATTCTCTTGAGAGATTGCTTTTTTTGCAGTATAAATACCATAGAGAACTTTACTCTTATAGTAAATTTCAGACTCTGGTGAATTTAAATATTTAGCAGCTTTAGCATCTGTTTTTAAAATTCTACCTCCAAAACCTAATACCCTTCCAGATAAATTATGGATAGGAAACATTACGCGTCCTTTAAAACGATCAAACTTCTTTTCTCCTTTTACAATTGTTAAACCCGAATTTGCAAGGTACTTTAAATTATGCCCAGACTTCTCTGCCTCATCTGTAAAAGCGGTCCACCCATCAGGGTTATATCCTAACTGAAACTTTTCAATAATATCTTTTCTAAACCCTCTTTCTAAAAAGTAGCTTAGTCCAATTGCTTTACCTTCATCAGATTCAAGCAATTGTTTGTTAAAGTAGTTAGCTGCATAATTAGAAACGATGTATAAACTTTCTCGTTCATCTGCAGCCTCTTTTTGCTCTGAAGTTTGCTCTTCTTCCTCTATTTCAATGTTAAATTTATTGGCTAAAAAGCGAAGCGCTTCTGGATATGAGTAGTGCTCATGCTCCATAATAAAATTAACCGAGTTCCCTGCTTTACCGCATCCAAAACATTTATAAATTCCTTTTGCTGGAGAAACCGTAAATGATGGAGACTTCTCATTATGAAAAGGACAATTTCCTAATAAATTTGCCCCTCTTTTTTTTAAAGGAACAAACTCTCCTACAACATCTTCAATGATGGCTGCGTCAAAAATTTCGTCTATGGTTTGTTTTGGGATCAATTTTTTGTTCTAAATATTAAAAGTCTTTTTCTTCAACAAGGTTACCTTCTGTATTGTAAAATTTCCAAGGTCCAACTTCTTTACCCTTTTCGTAATTGCCTACGTATCGTAATTGCCCGTTCGGAAAATAAATATTAGAGATTCCTGTACGTAGTCCATTTTCAAAAATCCCCGTACTTTGCAATTGTTCATTATTAAAATAGGACTTCCATTCTCCCTCTCGTTTTCCGTTTAAGACCTTGCCATTCATTTTAAGTGCCCCATTTACATGATAATGCTTTTCTTCAACCAACATTTCCTTCCCCTCAACTTCTTGATAATAGCACACTTTATCTTTCCCTCCATCAGGATGTCTTGTCTCGATCTTCTCAATTAAAGGAATCTCGCAAGCAATACAGAAAAGTAATATAAATATGTATAAAATATTTTTCATGTTGTTTTATTTTTTCCGTTCAGTTGTATATATCACTAATTCAGCTAATGCCTTATTCGCTTCATTTTGTTCAAAATCTTTAAGAATAGCTAACGCCTTATCTTTGTAATTAAGCATTGCCTGTTGAGCGTAATCAATCCCACCAGTTTCAATTACAAAATTAACAACCTCTTTTACCTTATTTTTATTCTCATTATGCTTCTTAACAATTCTAATTATTCTATTTTTATCTGATCTAGAAGCATTGTTTAGTGCGTAAATTAACGGTAAAGTCATCTTCTTTTCTTTGATGTCAATTCCTGTTGGCTTCCCTATTGTTTCACCATCACTCCCATAATCAAACAAATCATCTTTTATCTGAAAAGCTATTCCTGTATACTCGCCAAACAATCTCATTTTTTCAATTATTTCCTTATCCATTCCAACTGAATTTGTTCCAGAGGCACAACATGACGCTATTAACGTTGCCGTTTTTTGTCGGATAATATCGTAATATACTTTTTCGGTAATGTCGAGTTTTCTTGCCTTTTCAATCTGCAACAATTCTCCCTCACTCATCTCTTTAACAGAGTTTGACATAATTTTTAACAACTCAAACTCATCATTCTCTACAGCAAGAAGTAATCCTTTAGAAAGCAGGTAATCCCCAACCAGTACAGCGATCTTGTTTTTCCAGATGGCATTAATTGAAAAGAAGCCTCTTCTTTTGTTAGAATCATCAACAACATCATCATGCACTAAAGTTGCAGTATGCAAAAGTTCAATCATAGCTGCTGCACGATAAGTAGAGTCTGTTGTTTCTCCAAACATTTTGGCTGTTAAGAAAACAAGCATCGGTCGCATTTGCTTCCCTTTTCGCTTAACAATGTAATGCATTATCTTATCCAATAAAGAAACTCTACTCTTCATGGATTCACGAAATCGAGGTTCAAACTCTTTGATTTCTTTTGCTATTGGCTGTTTTATTTGATCTAATCTACTCATTCAAGGAGTTCAAAAGTAATAAAATCAATGCTATGAATAGACTTTTTTCAACCATTTTGGAAGGATTAATAACCCTATGATTAAATAAGGATAATAACTTGCCAAGCGCCATAGAACAGCTAGTAAGCCCGCCAAACCTAAAGGCGTAAATTCTGCCAAAAACCCTTCAAAAGCAAACTCAGCTATTCCTGCACCTCCTGGTGTCGGGCTAATTATCATAACTATCCACATAATTAGTTGTCGCGCATAAATTAACAAGTGATCTCCTGCTGGTGTAAAAGCTAGAATTAAAAAATTTATTAAACAGAATCTTGCTGTCCAAGAAAACAATGTTGCCAATGAAGCCTTTAACCAAAACGAAAAAGGCTTTTGTCTGAACTCTTGTGATGTCTCAATAATCTCATCCCCCACTTGCTCCATTTTGTATTGCCATTTTTTTAAAAATCCATATTTAAATATGGCCATCAATAGCTTTTTTAACCCTTTTGGGGTAATAAATATTCCGTAAAAAAACAACGTACCAAAAAGTAGCGTAACGCCAAATCCAATCACAAAAATTCCTTTTGCCGAAAAAATAATTCCAAAGATTTCTTTTTGCAAATCAACCGGAAACAAATTTTGAGTCCCCACCATCAAAATAACTAATGGAACTGTTACAATATAAAAAAGCTGATCGAACAACGCAGTTAACATAATCGTTGAAGTACTCTTCCCCACACTTAATCCTTCTTTATTTAAAATGTATAGTGCGACCCCAGTTCCTCCGACAATACCTGGCGTAACAGCAGAAGAAAACTCCCATAACATGATGACTTCAAAACTATTTCGCCAATTTATTTGACCATCAGTTAAAACCTTTATCCGATACATGTACCCTAAATCACGTAAGCCCATCATAAATAAACCTCCAAACATCCATGCAAAAGAGCGTAACTGCCAACTAAATTTTTCAAATTCATCCCAATCAGTATTAGCATATAACATATAAACTGCCGCAACTAATCCAATAATTATAGGAATAGCTATTTTTTTAACTGAAAATAATTGACTGACTTTATTACTTTTGCACATTCTTAAAATATTGCTTAATGCGTAAAATATACTATTTATCTTCATGCTCCACATGTACAAGAATAATCAAGGAATTAAATTTAGATGATTCTTTTGAGTTTCAAGATATCAAAGCTAACAAAATAACTACTGAACAAATTGAGCAGATGCAAAAAATGAGTGGTTCATATGATAGCCTGTTTAGTAAACGTGCAATGAAGTATAAATCGATGGGTTTAAAAGAGAAAAATTTAAGTGAAACTGATATTAAAGAGTTAATTCTAGAAGAGTACACTTTCGTAAAACGCCCAATTATTATCCTAAATGATAAAATTTTTATTGGAAATTATAAAAAAGTAGTTGAAGCTATTGCAAATGAACACTAACATAAAACCACACATAGCAGTATTAGGGGCAAACATAATCTATGGTTTAACATACACTATAGCCAAAGATGTTATGCCCGCATTTATTTCTCCTTTCGGCTTTATTTTTTGCAGGGTTGCGGGAGCTTTACTTTTATTTTGGGCTGTTTTTGCCTTTCGATATGAAAAAATAGAAAAAAAAGATCTGCTACTATTAGCCATTTGTGGTTTTTTTGGAGTGGCTGCTAATCAATTGATGTTCTTTTATGGGTTAAGCCTTACAACGCCAATTAATGCGGGTATTATAATGACCTCCAACCCTATTTTAGTATTAATTGCATCTGCAATTATATTAAAAAATAAAATTACGCTGACAAAATTAGGTGGAATAGCTTTAGGTATTATTGGAGCCCTACTTCTATTACTCTTTAAAAATGATTTTTCTTTCGGATCGAAAACCATTGTTGGCGACCTCTTTATCTTTTTAAATGCAATGTCATATGGAATCTATCTCGTGATTGCTGTTCCTTTAATGAGAAAATATAAGCCGCTTACCGTAATTACTTGGGTATTTACTTTTGGCTTTATTTACGTATTCCCTTTTGGCGTAAATCAATTTATACAAATTGAATGGAGTGCATTTACCCCTACTATCTGGATGGAGTTTTCATTTGTTATCGTCTGCACAACTTTTTTTGCTTACCTATTAAACATTTATGGGTTAAAGAATTTAAATCCATCTACAGTTTCAACATACATTTATCTTCAACCACTAATAGCCGCATCCTTTGCCATTTGGTCGGAAAAAGACAACTTAGATTGGATAAAAATTGTTGCTGCATTATTAATTTTTACTGGAGTCTATTTTGTAAGTAAAAGTAAATCTGTAAAAAGCCGCTAGTATTATTACATTTGTATCCTAATTTATAAGTATGATGAAATCAATGACTGGCTTCGGAAAAGCAACCGGAGAATTAAACCACAAAAAAATTACTGTTGAAATTAAATCTTTAAACAGTAAACAAGCTGACATATCGGTAAGAATGCCTTCTTTTTATAAAGAAAAAGAGCTTACTCTTCGCTCATTGATCAATAAAGATTTGCAACGTGGTAAAATAGAATTGAATCTTTATGCAGAGTTGCTTGGTAAGACTTCTAATCTTCATTTAAATAAAGAATTATTCGAGAAATATTATACTGAATTTAATAATGCTGCAGCTAGTATAAATCCAAATCACAATTCAGATATAGTCTCAATAATTGCTAAGTTACCTGATGTTATGAAATCAGAGAAATCTGAATTAGACAAAACTGAATGGGTTGCTGTATTATCTATTATTGAAAATGCACTTAAAGAAATTAATGCCTTTAGATTAACTGAGGGAAAGTCGTTAGAAGAGGAACTTACATTAAGAGTTAACAATATTTCAGCTTTACTAATTAGAGTAGAACAATACGAACAAGAAAGAATTGAAACTGTAAAAGCAAGAATCATAAAGAATATAAAAGAAGTGGTTGATGACAAAAAGATTGATAAAGATCGTTTTGAGCAAGAACTAATTTATTACATCGAAAAATATGATGTAACAGAAGAAAAAATAAGACTTGCACAGCATTGCAAATACTTTATGGAAACAATGGGTTCTACTATTTCTGAAGGGAAAAAATTAGGATTCATTTGTCAAGAAATGGGAAGAGAAATAAATACTTTAGGTTCAAAAGCAAATCATATTGAATTACAAAAAATTGTTGTTCAGATGAAAGATGAACTTGAAAAAATTAAAGAACAGATATTAAATATACTATAAAGACATGGAAGGAAAGTGTATAATTTTATGTGCACCATCGGGAGCTGGGAAAACATCAATTACAAAATACTTATTACAACAAGATTTAGGTTTACAATTCTCTATTTCGGCTTGCAACAGAGACTCAAGAGCAGGTGAAACAAATGGTGTTGATTACCATTTTTTATCTACTGAAGTTTTTAAAGACAAAATCGAGAAAGATGAGTTTTCAGAATGGGAAGAAGTCTATAAGGATAATTATTATGGCACCTTAAAATCTGAAATAAATAGAATTTGGGAAAATGGTAATAGCGTAATATTTGATGTTGATGTTGAAGGAGGCCTAAGCTTAACTAAACATTTTGGAGAAAAAGCATTGGCTGTTTTTATTAACCCTCCATCATTTGAAGCATTAGAGGAACGACTTAGAGTTAGAGGTACTGAAACGGAAGAAAAGATTCAGAACAGATTAGCCAAAGCAGAAAAGGAAATGGAGTACGCAAAGTGGTTTGATTATATAGTGATAAATGAAAAATTAGAAACTGCACAGCAAGAAGTCCTTTCTTTAGTAAAATCATTTTTAAAATAATAAGCCATGAATATTGGTCTCTATTTTGGTACGTACAATCCGATTCATGTTGGCCATTTAATTATTTCCAACCACATGGTGGATTATACTGAATTAGATCAAGTATGGCTAGTTGTTTCTCCTCAAAATCCATTTAAAACAAAAGCTACATTACTAGAAGACTACCATAGATTAGCGCTTGTTAATATTGCTATTGAAGGAAATAATAAATTAAAAGCTTCTAATATAGAGTTTGACTTACCGAAACCATCCTACACAATAGACACCCTTACCTTTATTAAAGAAAAGCATCCTGAACATATCTTTTCTATTATTATGGGAGAAGACAATCTACGTTCTTTTCCAAAATGGAAAAACTATGAACAAATATTAGAAAACCATAATGTATTTGTTTATCCAAGAGTATTAACAGAACAAGAATCCAGCTCAACACCAGCGGTCTTAAAAAATCATCCAAAGATTACAATTGCAAAAGATGCCCCACTTATGAAAATCTCTGCAAGTTTTGTAAGAAAAGCTATTAAGGACAAAAAAGATGTTCAATATTTACTTTCCGAACCAGTCTTTACCTATCTAAAAGAAATGCATTTTTACGAAAAGTAACCCATAACCATGGTTACTAGTAAATACAAGAATAAAATTTCTGCCAGCCAAACCTTCTTCATGTTCTGAAAAAAGTTAGCTATTATTATTGCCACGGGAATTGAGATCACTAAAAAGGTTGCTAAAAAATCATACCGATTTAAAAATAAAGACCCCAAGCCTAAAATAAACATCAGTAAAACCATTACCAACAACCTACTTGTTTTAACTCCGCTTCTACTAGTAACAAATAAATTAAAAAGAGCGAGCACTAACACTATTAACAACCCAATAAAGAAGAACCAATTAGAGGAGTTGAAACTTTCCCAACTAACAATAAACGTTTGATTCAAGTACTCATTTATACTTAGTGTAGATAAATCATCAAAAATAAATTTATAAACTAGATAATAAACTAAAGGAGTACAAAAACCTATTAAGGGCACCATAAAATCTCTCCAAGAAGGAGTTGATGTATAAGCTAGGAAAACCCATACTAAAATAAAATAAATGAACATTGGAGTATAAATCAAGCCTGCTATCCCAAGTAATAAACCTACAC
>Ga0307998_1000061_pt1 | contig 60283 bp, 65 predicted proteins | sample Davwhametageno37_FD_203147 | JGI IMG/M metagenome (GOLD analysis project Ga0307998, IMG submission 203147) | Marine microbial communities from Davis Island wharf, Antarctic Ocean - #37 | ecosystem: Environmental > Aquatic > Marine > Unclassified | place: Antarctic Ocean: Davis Island wharf... | reverse complement strand
ATTATCAGCAGCAAATATATTAATGCTAAAAAAACTTCCGCATTCAGAAGAGTCAATAATTTTCTTTATTAATAATTTAGTATATTCAATTCTAGAAATTTTGTTATCCATATAAGTTAAATCCTCGGCATTCATAGATTGACTAACGTCAACTAGGAGCATGTAGCTTGTGATTGATTTTTTTAACTTAAGTATTGGATTATTAATTGCGACCAGACAAAGAATTATGCTAATTGATAGAACCAGTAATTCTTTCTTGTTTTTAATTAGGCTGATGAATTTTTTTTTCATGGGAGCCCAATTGGAATGTTACTTAATTCTTGAACAGCTTGCTCAGAAATAATTTTAGAAGGCTCTTTTGGCATAGATGAATACAAAATACTTAAATTAAACTTTGCTAAATCATTAAGAGGGTTTAGCGCAAGTGTTTTTTCGAAGGATATTATAGCGCTTTGTAACTTTTGAAAGTTTTCTATTGTTAATTTACCATCGTCGCTGAGCGGTTTAGAAAGGCCATCACGCAGGTAGACCGTTCCGATATTAAAATAAATTACATCAATAATATTAGTGTTCGGATATAGCTTCAAAAGAACATTGTATTTCTCTATAGCGTTCTCGTACTCACCTTGCTTTCCTAATAAATATGCGGAGGAATATAAACTTAGCTCCCCATAATTATCATTAGTAACTAACTCATCATTCTTTATTTTATTGTTAATCTCACGTAATTCTTTTATGTTAATAAGCTCATTCACTAAAAAAAATATTGATATTAATAATACAAAAATAAAGACAAAGCTATTTAAATTTAATATTTTTTTAATAATAAACATACGTTATATCCTAAAGTTTTTAATTACAATTAGTAATAATAGTAAAGCCAATAATATTCTTAAAAGTAGGGGATTATAATTTTTTCCAGGAATATTTTTTTCAATTTTAATTGGTTTTTTCTCTTTAGAATCAATATCTTTTATAGCACCTGAGAGGGCATCGGGGTTCTCGGCCTCATAGGCCTTGTATTCAGTATTAAGAGATTTAAAAAATGAATCTAATTTAATGACTGTTGGCTCTCGACCTTCAAGATACGTATTACCAGAAAATAAACTAACATCATTAGGTTCTTTTATAATAATCCAATACAGATTAATTTTTTTCTCAGAGAAAATTGTGGATATTTTATTTTTTACGCGCTTCGAAATTTTACCTGCACCATCTGATAATAATACCAATGCTTGGGAGCCTGTAGTTTCAATTTCACTAAACATAAATAACCCGGAACTAATTCCAGAGCCAATATTTGTTTGATTTACAGAAGATCTGGTAGCGGCATCAATTGCTGCATAGGTATAGCTTCTGTTTTTTGTTATTTTAGATCCATATAAAGCGGAATTTGAAAATCCTACAATACCAATCATATCTAATGGCCGCTTTTCAATGAAGTTTTTTAAAATTCGCCTCGTGGCTAGTGACTTTTTCTCAGATTTATTTTTAACATCGCCCCCAATAAAAGGCTTCGCCATACTTACGCTTCTATCAATAACAAAAACTAATTGTGCCCCTTTACCAACCTGGGTAATGGTGGAGGAATTGCTCCATGGATTGGCAAGTATTAAGATTGAAATAATTATAGTTAAAGACATAATTATTTTAGTCAGTAGATTAACTTTTTTAGAAAAATTATCCTGATGGAATACATTAATATTACTTATTAGAAATTTGTCAGACACTGAAATTAAAAAAGGTAGAGCCGCTAGTGGAAGCAAAAGCAGCCAATATGGTCCTATGAAGCCCATCTAAATCTTTCTTTCTATTGCTCTAAGAATTTTTGCAAAGCTATAAACTTCATTAAACCTTATTTTTGTAAAAAATGTCTTTGTCGAGTAAATCTCAACTGAAGAAAGATTAATAAAAATCTTAATCGCTCCCTTGATCTCATGGTATTTAATATTTTTAGCAATTAGTCCTTCATAATTTGAAACGTTTATATTTTTTTTGAATGTTTTATTGAATGCGTCAGTAAGAATTAAAATTGATTCAGCATAATTATCCTTTTCATTCTTTTTATGTAATATTTTTATCTTTTTATGTGCTTTTGCAAAAGGCCCATTCATTCTACTCAATAGGGGTATATCTATATTTTTATATAAAAGAATTAATGATGTCAAAAAAATGAACCCACATAAAACATTGAAATACTTCGTCTTAACTTTATTAAGTCGAGGTTTTTCTTGTTCGATAGAGTTCAGTAAAATATTGTTAAGCTTTGATTCGGCAACCCTTGTAAACCAATACAATTTTTTTGGCATCGCAATATTTTCATTATTTATTTTATAGTTATGAATTGGTAGCAAAAAACTACCACTTACTGATTTTTGATAAATTTGATAAATTATTTTATTTGTAAATACATACTTATCTGCTTCTAGACTAATGCTATTTGTTTGATCTATTAATTTTAGATTATTATTTTTTTTTATAATCAACTCAGGAGTCTTTATAAAATTTGTTTCTGTAATTATTTTATCTTGTACTTCAATCAAATCGCCTAACTTGAAGCCATATTTCATATTTAAAATTGAATTATTCTTTTCATAAGACACTGCTGTTGCAGTGAGGCTGATTGATATTAAAGTAAGCAAAATGTAGATTTTTTTCATATGTGAGTACTCATGAAGTATTTTTGTATGTTCTCAATGTCAATGGACTCATTTACTACTATCTGTTTCAATTGTTTTTTTGAGAAAATTCGGAAAATTTTGTCTTTTGTATCTTTATAATCACCTAATATTTTTTCTTTGATACTTGGTCTCAAGAATATTTCATGCTCTATGTTTGACTCTGAGTCTATGAATTTCCTAAATCCATACTTTGGTAGTCTCTTAATTTCACCTTCAGAAGAAATAAATAATGGAATAATGTGGTGACTTGATAGATGGTTGAGTATTTTCTCAATTTTATCTAAGGGATAGTGGAAATCAGACATCCAAAATATTAGCGATTTTTCTTCTGGTAGGTATTTATTTATATCTTCTGCAGCATTGCTTGAGGATTTATTCGAATTCAATTCAACTTCATCTATCCATTGGTTGATGTATTGAAGATTATTTCCAGGCTCTAGCATAAGTTTATTTGTAATGACGTCGTTATAACAAAGCATACTGAATCGATCTCCTTGTTCTATTGCTGATGCTGCAATTATTTTCGACAAATCTTTAATTATTAAATTATTTTTTTTGACTACAGACATTGAGCTTGAGGTATCACATAGGGCAATCAAATTAATTGGGTTATTTAAATTGTAGGTTTTTACGAATATGTTTTCATAGGGGTCGGTAATTGAATTTTTAATATCAATCCGAGTTAAATCAGGGTGGTCATTAAAGTTTTTTGACCCACTATACTCAAAGTCATTACCTATTTTGGAGCTTAGGTTATTTCCGTACCTAGTGTTTTTTGAGCGCCAAGATACAGAGTAAGAAAATTGAGTTGTTTTCAATTTTATCTATCCTAATTCTGGGGTTGGAACTTTTAATAGAATCTGATTTGAAAATTCTCTAAGTAATTCTATTCTATTGTTCTCATAAATTCGGCTAAGGACTAGCCTGTGTGCCATAACTTCATGAAAAATACCATTAATATCAATGGGCTCAATATAAGCTCTATTATTTAACCATGCATTAACTTTGGCTGCTTTAATTAACATAATCATTCCTCTTGGGCTTGCTCCGGCAATAATGAAGTCATCCATGTCTACATCTTTAATATTAATACCAAATTTCTTTGGGTTCTCTGTAGCCAACCATAAATTTTCAACATAGTTCTTTATATGATTGCTAGCTTGAATAGCATTTTGTATTGCCTCAGATACTTCATTTAGCTCTTTGCAGTCAAATTTTGGGGCTGGAATATCTCCTACTAATTTAGCAGTATTTTGAAATTTACTGTCGAAGATTATTGAATCTCGTAACTCTTTATCTTTAGGGGCTTGTATTGAGATTTCCATCATGAATCTATCCCTAGCCGCAGCAGGAAGCTCAAAGGTTTCATTTTTCTCTACCTGATTACGGTCTGCGAAAACAACCATATTTGGTAGATAAATATCCTTGTTAAACGCACTGATCGATTTTTCTGCCATCGCCCTTAAGAGTAGGGAATGAACTTGTGGTCTTGCCCTATTAATTTCATTAAAAAAGAATATTGATAAATCTTCTCCTTTTTTAAGAAGAGGCCCATTTGATATGCTTGGTTTTCCTTCACTATTTATAGATGCATGATAAATAATATCATTTGGCATCAAATCGACTGTTCCTTCTACTCGCTCATACTCTCCGCCAATGAGTTTTGTTATAATTTGTAGGAGAGTTGTTTTCCCAACACCGACCCCACCCTCTAGCAATACATGCCCTCTTGCAAAAAGGCTAATAATAATAAGTCTTACTGCTTTTTCTTGACCAAGAATATTATTATTTGCATCTATTTGAATTTTTTCAGCATAATTACGCCAATCCTCAATTTTAGATATTGATTTAGCATCTGGCCCATAACTTGGAGTTAGTAGGGTATTTAATTTTTTTTCGGACACCACTAAGCCTTTCTGTAATTGATGGATTATATAAACTGAGATGAGTTTAACTTGTAAAATTTATCTATACAATTAAATATTGTGCGATTAGCCTGAGAAAGGTATGCTTATCTTAACGTTTGAAGTTTTAATGAACTAAATTTATAAACTAATGTCATACTTCGAATTACGCTGAAGTGGGTTAATAAAAAAAATGTCTTACTTTTTTTAGCGCCCTTCAATTTTTTACAAACTAAGTATTTTAAACAGGGGAGTTTTATATGTTAGATCCAAACGATTTTGTTGGGGTAAGTTTTTGGCTTTTATCTGCAGCAATGGTAGCTGCAACATTCTTTTTCTGGGTAGAAAGAGATAGAGCCGAAGGAAAATGGAAAACATCACTTACAGTTGCTGCAATGGTTACAGGTATAGCAGCGATTCATTATTTTTATATGAGAGGCGTGTGGATAGATACAGGTTCTTCACCTACAGTATTTAGATATGTAGATTGGCTGTTAACAGTTCCGCTTCAGATTGTTGAGTTCTATCTGATACTAGCTGCGATTGCAGTTGTTGCAATGTCAGTGTTTTGGCGTTTATTAATTGCTTCTGTAGTTATGTTAGTGGCTGGTTATCTTGGTGAAGTAGGAACTGTAGGTATTTGGTCAGGTTTCACTGTAGGAATGATAGCTTGGTTATACATCATTTATGAAGTGTTTGCAGGTGAAGCAAGTAAAATTAGTGCAAGTAAAGGAACTGCGGCGAGTAAAAGGGCATTTAATGCTTTAAGACTTATCGTTACGGTTGGTTGGGCTATATATCCAATAGGATATTACCTCGGCTATACTGGTAGTGCAGATGCAGGTACTTTAAATTTAGTTTATAACTTAGCTGACTTTGTTAATAAGATAGCATTTGGTGTAGTTATATGGGCCGCAGCAACATCAGGTTCAAAAGCTAGATAAAGCTTTTAGTAGCTAGTAATAATAGTAATTAAAAACGCGTCAGAAATGGCGCGTTTTTTTTTAAAGTACAAATCAGGAGATTAGGATGGAAGCAGTAAATTTCAACTTAGTGTACAACTCACTGTCTTTTGCTATAGCAGCATTTGGTGCGAGTGCTGTTTTCTTTTTTGCTCAACGATCACAAGTCGCCCCAGCATACAAAACAGCTCTCACTTTGTCTGGCTTAGTTTGTCTAATTGCTTTCTATCATTACTTAAGAATGTTTGAAAGTTTTAATGATGCATTTACATTAATATATGGAAAAGTTGAAGTAACAGGATCAGAATTTAATATTGCTTATCGATATGTTGGCTGGTTACTAACTGTACCCTTATTACTTCTTGAGCTAGTTCTTGTAATGCGACTAAGTAAAGAGGAAACATTCTCCAGAGGTGCAAAACTTACTGTTGCAGCAATACTTATGGTTATCTTAGGCTACCCTGGCGAAGGGTTAGTTGATACGAGTCAATTAGGAGATCGTTGGATGTATTGGGCGCTAGCGATGATTCCTTTCTTATATATTTTATATGTTTTGGTTGTAGGTCTGAGAAGTTCAATCACTAAACAACCTAAAAACGTTCAAGGTTTAGTAAGTAATGCAAGGTGGTTACTTATTATTTCATGGACTTTTTATCCGGTAGTATATTTACTCCCAATATTTACTCCAGGTGCTTCCTATATAAACGTACAAGTTGGCTATACAATTGCTGATGTAGTCTCAATTGGTATGTTTGGTGTGATGGTTTATATGATTGCTCAACGTAAATCTGATGCAGGAGCCTAATCAGCTTGAAATTATTGAATAAAAAACGACTTTATAAGTAGTTTTAATAGCTACATATTATTATGAAAAAAAAATATTGGGATGAATCTTTTACACCACCTGAAGCAGATAAATTTTTAAGCGCTGTTAAAATTGAATTTGCCAAAAGCTTTGAGGTGGAAGATAAATTTTTATCGGCCTGGTTAAATCATCATGGAGAATCTCAGGGGAAATGGCTAAGAGCAAGACTTGCATTAGCAACAGGTGGCTTACTGGGATTATCTAGTCAAACATCAATAAATTGGGCAGTAGTTTGTGAATTAATTCATAGCGCATCATTGCTTCATGATGATGTATGTGATCAGGATTCACTTAGAAGAGGACAAAGCAGTGTCTGGAAAGAATATGGCATTTCTGCAGCTATCTGTACTGGTGATTATTTAATTGCAGAGTCATTCAGAAAAATTACTGAAATTGAGGAGGGGTGGCACCAAACAATTTTATTAAAATTATTATCTTGTTCGGTCAAGGAGATAATTTTTGGACAATCCAAAGATGTAAGTTTTGATGCGCTCGATATGTCTTGGCAGCAGTATAAGAAAATGGCAATTAATAAAACTTCACCTTTTATAGCACTACCAATGATGGGCATGTTTAAATGCCGTGAGTGTACAATTAATGAATGTGATGGCCTCCAAGAGGCATCAAATTATTTAGGCTTATCCTATCAATATTTAAATGATGTTGAGAACTTAGTGGGGATTAACCAGGATATTTTTACTGATATTTATCAAAGCCACCCAAATGGAATGTTAATTAAAATTTTAGATAATTTAGATTTAGAAACTAAATTAATAATAAAAGAAGAGCCAAAATTATTAATTAACTATATTGATAAAAAATGTTTCATTGAGCAAAAAAGTAATATACATAATTTACTTGAAGATGCAAAAAATCATTTCCATAGAGTTCCCAAGGTAGTTCAGCCTGTCTTAATATCAATTAAATATGAAATCAATGAGAGATTAAAAGATCTTATGGAGGATAGACAATGAAAAGTGTAGCAATTATTGGTGGAGGCTTGGGTGGAATTGCAGCAGCAATCCGTTTTAAATCAAAGGGTTATGAAGTATCTTTGTATGAAAGATTGGATGAGCTTGGCGGACGCGCTCAGAAATTTAATAAAGATGGTTATATTCATGATGCAGGTCCAACTGTCATAACGGCACCCTATTTATTTAAGGAATTATTTACTCTTCTTAATGAAGATATAGACAATTATGTAACATTCAAACCATTAGATCCTTGGTACAGATTTTATTTTAATGATGGAACAGGTTTTGATTATGGGCCTGATAGAAAAAAAATGCTTGAACAAATTGATCAAATATCTCCAAATGACGTAGATGGTTATTTAAAAATGCTAAAACGTGCTGAGGAAATATTTGAGCTGGGTTATGAAAGACTTGCAAGCGAACCTTTTAATAAGATTCTAAAAATGGTTCGTTATGGACCAGATATTATAAGATTAGGTGGGTATAAATCAGTTTTCAGTTTTGTTTCTAAATACTTAGAACATCCCAATTTAAGGCAAGCATTTTCAATTCAACCACTTTTAGTTGGAGGAAATCCTTTTACGACATCTTCAATATATGCCTTAATTCATGCATTAGAGCAAAAGTGGGGTATATCATTTGTAATGGGGGGGACTAATCATCTTGTAAGAGAGCTAAAAAAACTTATGGAAAGACATGGTATAAAAATTTATTATCAACATGATGTTGATGAATTTATTACGAATAATAATTTAGTGCAAGGTATTAAGTTTTTAAATGGAAAGGAAGTAAGAGCAGATATTTTTGTAAGTAATGCTGATCCAATTCAGGTAAATAGTGAATTCCTTAGAAATAGTAAAATATCATGGCATAACAAGATACTCAAAAAATATGCTAAACATTCAATGGGACTATTTGTATTATTTTTTGGGTCAAAAAAACAATATAAAAATGTCGCACACCACACTATTTGGATGGGACCTAGATACAAAGAATTACTAGAAGATATTTTTGATAGACATCACCTAGCTGATGATTTTTCTATATATCTTCATAGACCCACAGCTACCGACTCTTCATTTGCTCCAGAGGGTCATGATTCATATTATGCATTGGTGCCAGTTCCAAACTTAAAGGGAAACTACAATTGGGATGAAATCAAGGAAGACTTTTCTGAGAAGATTTTAGCTTCATTAGATAAAACTATAATGCCAGGAATTTTAACGAATGCGGTTTCTAAATTTAGCATGACCCCACTAGATTTCAAAAATAACTATAGAACACCTTATGGTAGTGGTTTTTCAATAGCACCAATTTTGACTCAATCTGCATGGTTTAGGACCCATAATCAGGATGACAAATATAAAAATTTATTCTATGTTGGTGCTGGTACTCACCCAGGTGCTGGTATACCTGGAGTATTAAATTCTGCAAAAGTAGTAGACAACATAATTCATTTATGAAAAAACAAGCTCAAATTATCCAAAAATATGGCAAGACTTTTTACTGGGCATCCTTTTTTCTTGATAAAAATATTAAATTAAGATTATTTTCAATATATGCTTTTTGTAGAAAAATTGACGACATGGTTGATAATAATAAAAAAGAACTAAATAAACACCTAAAAAAAAATTTCCATAAAAAAATTGAAGGGTTTGTTGGTTTAGAAAAAAGATTTAATCCATCAAAAAAAATAATGAATCAATTCATATTGGGACAAAAAAGTGATTTATTCCATAAACAACCAAAGTCAATTAATGAGCTAACTATCTATTGTTACAGAGTTGCAGGTATTGTAGGCTTAATGGTTTGTGATGCACTAGAAGTAAAAGATAAAAATATAAGACGTTATGCAATCGATTTGGGCATAGCAATGCAATTAACAAACATTTCTAGAGATATAAGAGAGGATTCGGTAATGGGGAGAGTATATTTGCCGCAGAGTCTAGTCGGAAAGTTAAAAGCTGGCGAGGTAAATAATCCTAATAAAGTCACATATAATAAAATTACAGCAGGCCAAAAGATGTTACTGAAACTAGCTGATAAGTATTATAGGAGCGCAGAATATGCAATCCCATTTTTACCAGGTAATACATCAACAGCAATTAAAATTGCATCTAAGCTTTATCAAGCCATTGGTAAAAAGATCACCAATAATAATATTTCTTATTTAGATAGCAGGGTATATGTGAGTAAATATGAAAAATTAAAAATAACCCTAGCTCATATTTTGACTAACGATAAAATATATAAAAAATTAATTACTCATAATATAAAATTGCATATTGCTATTAAGACTTTTCCAGGAGCACATAAGATTGAAAAAAATCTATGATATTGTCGTAATAGGGGCGGGACTTTCAAGTTTAATGTTTTTATCAAGATATATTCTTCACAATAAAAAACAGTCAATTTTGTTGATTGAAAAAAATAATAAAAAAATTATTAATCAGACTTTTTGTATTTGGCAGGGTCCTGGCTTAATTGATATAAAAAAAACATATAATCTAAAGTCAAGACATTGCTGGAATAAAATTGAGGTTTCATATGGAGATGAAAGTATTTGTAGGGATATAAGTCCATACTCATACGAGTGTTTTGACGGAAAAGAGACGCTTAGAAACCTCTTGAACCAATGCAAAGGAAAAATAACATTTAAACAAGGATTAGATGTAAAAAAAATTAATAATAATAAAGAATCAATTGAGATTTTTACAAGCAAGGAATCTATACTTGCCAAGTATGTAATCGATAGCCGAAATAAAATTACAAAAAAACAGTATGCATCACCACCGAGTCTTCGGCAGGCTTTTATTGGTAATGAGATAGTTTCTCAGAACGATAAATTTAATCCAGAGGTGCTTACACTGATGGAATTTTCAAAAAATAATAAAGATATTGAATTTACTTACACTCTCCCTTTTTCTAAAAACCATGCATTAGTAGAAACAACTTTATTCTCAAGAAGCCCCTCTTTTAATAATATTCAAAGAATACATAATCAATTACTCATAAAATATAATAGTTTTAAATCAATAAGAGAGGAAAGGGGAGAGCTACCAATGACTTTAGCCAAAGATTATGCAAATAATAATAATGTACCAATTGGTTTATCTGCAGGTATGGCAAGGCCATCAACCGGATACTCAATGATGCGGATTGCGCAATGGGTTATTTCAATCGAAAATAAGAAAATCAAAGGAAATAACATTAGTGAATTTCAATTTAAACCAAATAGACTATTAGAGTGGTTTGATAGTATCTTTCTTACTGTATGTTATTTTTGGCCTCAAAAAGGTCCCATTGTATTTATGAGATTGTTTAGTAATGCTGACGTTAAATCTATTATTAGGTTTATGTCTGATGTTCCAACATCAAGAGATATTATTTCTATAATATTAAGTATGCCAAAAAAAATAATGATCTATGGGCTAATTAAGAAATATGTTAAATAAGGTAATTATTCATCAACAGCTATTTATTATATTTTCATTATTTTTACTAATCTTTAATTATTTTGCAAATTTTATTAATAGCTACCCTAGCTATTTAATATGGATTGCTCTTTTTTTCGTTAGTACACTTGGTGTTAGCCATGGTGCATTAGATGGAAAATTAATATGGCGAGGAATAAATAAAATTTCTCAAAGAATTATCTTGTTCGGTTTATATCTAACTTTAGTGATATTAGGCTGGTATTTATGGATTAGTTACCCTGAAATTGGATTATTGGTATTACTTATTATGTCAGTTTTTCATTTTGGTAATTCAGATTTAAAATCTCTTAAACTAATTGACCTAAATACAAAGCTAGCATGGGGATTCACTATGACTTTCTTACCAATTTTATTTAAAAGAGACATAGTTGAGTCAATTTTTTATAATTTAATTGGTATGAAAATACCCGATCTATTTATAGAGGTGATTTATTGTATTCTTATTTTTAGTATCATAAGGATATACTGGAGTGCTATAGGTGGTATTGTTAATTCAATGTCGAAGGTAGTTTGGTTTAAGGATAAAGATGTATTATTAGTACTTGAATTTACCTTCCTAATTATTCTTTCGCACTTCACCCATCCGTTTGTTTGGTTTGCAATTTACTTTTGTGGATTACATGGGGTTCGCTCCTTAATTGATTCAAATTTTAATTGGAGCGTTGATCTAAAATGGCTTGTTGCATTTACTTTTCCAGTAGCAGTGTTTATTGGGTTTACATATGGTAGATATTGGAATGCAGATGTTTATTCCTTAATATTCCCCATTTTAGGTTCTTTGACTATTGCTCATATGTCCTTACCTTCTCTAGTAAGATTAATAAAAAGATAGTCTAAGTTTTAGTCTATTATTATTTTTTTTATTTCCCGGGCCATCATAAATCCTGCTTCGAAAGCATTTTCAACTCTCCCGTGAGTTAACCAGTCCCCACATGCCGCAATCCTAATATCATAATCAATTAGTAAATCTGATTTAGGTTGTTTACTTATATTTGCGTATCGCCATGCATGAAGGTCGATATGATCTGCATTATTAGTATCATGGCCAATAATTCTTGATGTTTCTTTGTTTAGGTGCGAAATAACCCTTTGAGAATCATCAGATAAATGTTTCTCTGCCCATGAATTTGTTGAGTGAACTAACATAGAAAATGCTTTTCCTCTGTCTGGTTTAGAGCTATTAATTGAGACCCAGCTTATATCTGCTTCTCTTATAAGGGCTGCATTCCATAACAATGGAATAGGTTTCTTAAATCCAAGCATCAATGAAAAACAACCTACCATTTTTCTGTCAATTAAATCGTTATGATACTTAAAAAATTGTGGAAGAATTTCAGCGGATTGAATTGCAGGTGCGGTGGATATAACCCAATCAAATTTACCTAAATTATTTGAATGATCGTCAAATAACTCCCAATTATTTACAGTATTTTTAACTACTTTACTAACCTTGGTGTTTAATTTTATATTAAGTTCTTTAGATAAATATTCAGCAATTGCATTCATACCAGGGACACCAACATAATGAGGATATTCTGCGTTCCAGTTAGTTGTTCTTAGTAGCTTATTGCCTATAAATTCAGCAAAACAAGCATCCCATCGTTTGATTATATTATTTTTGATTAACGGTCTAATAAATTTCTTAAAATTCGAACCTTTAGCAATAAAGAATTGTGCACCATGATCAAATTCATATGGAGCAGAGCTACGTAAAGCCATTCTTCCACCTACGGCTCGGCTTTTTTCAAAGAGCGATACTTTGGCAATCCCTTTGAGGTTTTGCGCAATAGTTATTGCAGAAATTCCAGCACCAATAATTGCGATTTTCATTTTTAGTTGTTACTTAAAGATTACCCATATTATTAAGGCTATAACTGCTAATACCATTCCGATTATATTAATATCCATTAACATTTTTCCTCCTCCTCCTTAGTGTATTGATATAGAAACATTATAGTTCATGCTATTTAAACAATTTATTTGCTATGAAAAACCTACTGATAGCATTGTGATGCTATCTGATATTGGTCAATCTGCTCTAAATATTATTTAGCCTGAGCGGAATGGGAGGTTGAAGTCACTTTAGTAATTGTAACCATTTCTCCGCTATTTTATTTCTGGAATATTCTTTTAATTTTTTCTGCGCCGTGCTAACTCGACTTGAGAATAAGTGTGGGTCCCTGAGAAATTTTTTAAATTCTTCTGAATTGTCAATATCTGAAAATTGGTTCTCGAACTCCAAATACGAGTTATATTTGGTTGCTGCAACAGGTAGCCCAAGCGCAAATGATGTTAAAAGTCGATTATGACTAACTCCATTTTTCTTGTCATCTAAAATATCTCCAGGGATAATGACACCAGAAACCATTTTTGCGGCATTCTCCATATTTAATTGGCTCCAAGGTTGCAGATGAATATTCAAATTTTCAGGTTTATTTATAAATCTCGATTCACTTGTAATAAATTTTAGACCTAGCTCTGATGTTTGTATTGTTAAATGATATTCTTTTGAGCGATCCCATTTTGGAATAATATTTAATAAATACGGTATATTGGTAGGATGCCCAAAAAATAAGAAATGATTTTTTTTATTAGTCTTTACTTTTTGAATTTTTATTTCTATTGGATCTTCAATTACGCTAATATTTTTAAATTGTGGAAAAATATTGCTTTTTAATTTTTCGCTTGAGGTAATAATTGAATCATTTGTTTTTAATACTTTTTCATACATTTTACTTGATGCGGAATTATTACCAAAATTATTATCTGTACAGTCAAAAAAAAGTTTTACTCCAATATTACGGTAGTAGCTTATGTATTGTTCCCATTGATATAACAATTCTTTTCTGCTATCAATTTTTCCAATAAACAAAAAGTCAATATCATCAATATTAGAGATAGATTCATTTATGGTTAGTTTATAATTATCAAAAATAGGAAGCAAGAAAAGTCCAGCTCGTAATCTTAAGCTAGCAATATCTGACTTTAATATTTCTTCCGGATGATTTAGCTTGAACGGAACCAACCAATGAATGTTATTCATGGGCCTACCATGATAAAATATATTCTTTTGCTACTTGGTCAATAACTTTTGCCCCATAACTCTTTAAAGTATCAATTGCTTCAAATTGCTTTTCATCTATATCAAGTCCTGATATAGATGAGATAGAATCAAATAAATTTTGAGCAATCTCTATCGACCCACCATTTTGAACTCCAATTTCTAAAAAACTTATTTTTTTGTTATAGAATTTAGATATACAATGATCGTAAATAGCAAAGTAATGGTCCCATTTGTCGGCCTTTAATTTTCTAGGTTTATCCCAAATTTCTGAATATTTCATAATTAATATTGTACCTTATTACACTTTATAGTTTGATGATTAGTGGACTATTATCTTTCCTAGAAATCAAAAAACTTTCCTGAATTAATTTTGAGGGTTATTAGCGGTATGATGCTTAGCTTTATGAACTAAATCGTACATATAACCGTACATATATTGGAATTTACTTCATTATTATTTCCTGAAAGCCTTATTGATAAAGGCTTATAGACTTCTTAATTGGCGGAGAGCGAGGGATTCGAACCCTCGATACAGTTTAAACCGTATGCATCCTTAGCAGGGATGTGCTTTCGACCACTCAGCCAGCTCTCCTAGTTATAACGGCGTAACGATACGTTAATTAAATATAAAAATCAATGAGGCTTAAGCCTTCTCTAATTCAAATACTTTATGTAACGCTTTAACGGCTAAATCTAGCATTTCCTCTTCTAGGATAATTGAAATTTTTATCTCACTGGTCGATATAGTGCTTATATTAATTCCTTCATCTGAAAGTGTTTTAAACATTTTACTTGCCACACCTGCATGAGATCGCATCCCAACACCAACAAGAGATAGCTTGGCAATTTTATCATCACTAATAATTTCTCTTGGGTGTATAGCACCTTTAACTTTTGAATCAATAATTTCTAGTGTGGCTTTTAAATCCCTTTTATTAACTGTAAACGTGAAGTCTGTAGTACCGTCTTTACTAACATTCTGAATGATCATATCAACGTCAATATTGGCATCAGCAATAGGACCTAATATTTGATAAGCAATTCCAGGGGTATCGGGTACTCCAAGAATATTTATTTCAGCTTCATCTCGATTAAAAGCTATTCCAGAGATTATTGGATCTTCCATTTTTTCGTCTTCCTCAAAGGTAATAATTGTCCCCTCTCCATATGCATCAAAGCTGGATAGGACCCGTAGTTTAACTTTATACTTTCCGGCAAATTCAACAGATCGTGTTTGCAAAACTTTTGATCCTAGACTTGCCATCTCAAGCATTTCTTCAAAAGTAATTGATTTTAGTCTTCTTGCCTCTTTTACAACACGAGGGTCAGTGGTATAAATTCCATCTACATCTGTATAAATTTGACATTCGTCAGCCTTAATTGCTGCAGCAATTGCCACTGCTGTTGTATCTGAGCCACCTCTGCCAAGAGTGGTAACATTTCCAAACTCATCAACACCCTGGAAGCCTGCAATCACAACAACATTCCCAGTATCTAAGTCCTGCCTAATGGCTTTCTCATCAATTTTTAAAATTCTTGCTTTGGTGTGGGCTTGGTCCGTTAGAATTTTTATTTGGTAGCCCGAATAACTTTTAGCAGGTATACCGATATTTATAAGGGCTAGTGCGGTTAATCCAGCGGTTACCTGCTCACCTGTTGAAACTATAGCGTCTAATTCTCTTGGATCAGGGTATGCCATCATCTCCTCTGCAAGTCCGATAAGCTTATTTGTTTCTCCCGACATCGCGGAGACAACAACAATAATTTGGTGACCCTCTTTTTTGAATTTGGCAACGCGGTCAGCCACAGCATTTATTCGATCGCCGTTTGCTACAGAGGTACCGCCAAATTTTTGGACAATTAAAGACATAATTTATTTGCTTAGATTTTCTTGAACGTTAGACATCGCAGCATCGATCATTGAGATATTAGTTCCGCCTGCCATTGCCATATTTTTTCTTCCACCACCTTTTCCGTTAACTGACTCTCCTAAATATTTTGCAATTTCACCTGCATCAATATCACTGGTTAAATCATCTGTTACTCCTACAGCAAATGTGGCTTTTCCTTCATTAATAGAGGCTAATATTATAACGGCTGTTTTAAGTTTATTCTTTAAATTATCAATCATTTCTCGAAGTTGATTCGGACCTTGATTCTCTAAAGTTTTTGCCAAATAAGAAAATGATTTTATTTTTATAGTTTGATTCAGTAGTTCATCCCCTTCAGAGCTTGCAAGCTTAGACCTTAATTGATTAATCAATTTTTCACTGTCTTTAATTTGTAATAAAAGTTGTTCCGTTTTTATAACAATTTCATTGGGACTCGTGTTTAATTTTTTGGATAGACTTTCTATCATGGTATTTTTTTCTTTTAGCATATTTAAAATATTAACACCTGTCGTGGCTTCAATTCGACGAATTCCAGAAGATATCCCTGATTCAGATTGAATCTTAAACAGACAAATATCACCTGTTTTTTCTACGTGCGTTCCACCACAAAGTTCACGACTGTTTCCAATATCTAATACACGAACTTTATCTCCATACTTTTCCCCGAAGAGCATCATAGCCCCTTCTTTTTGAGCTTCTTCTAAGTCCATTAGTTTGGTTTCAGTATTTTTATTTTTCATTATCTCATTATTGACTATGTCCTCAATTTGATTGATTTCCTCTAGTGTTAATGATTTTGGGTTTGAGAAATCAAAACGTGTTCTGGTTGCAGAAACCAGAGACCCTTTTTGCTCCACATGATCCCCGAGTGTAATTTTTAATGCTTTATGGAGAAGATGGGTCGCTGAATGATTTCTTTTGATATCGTCGCGATTTTTAGAGTTTACAGAGGCATCTAATACCTGATCTATTTTAATTGACCCACTATCTACTTTCCCCCAATGACCAAATACACCTTCTTTTACTTTATAGGTGTCCAATACTTTAAATACTCCTGCTTTTGATACTAAGACTCCAATATCACCTACTTGCCCACCTGATTCTGCATAAAAAGGAGTTCGATCTAGCACTATTAAGCCCTCATCATTTTTATTGAGCTCAGTCACCGGATCATTATCTTTGAATATTTTATTCACCTTTGCTTCAGATTCTATTTTTTCATAACCAACAAATATAGTCGTAGGGCCACTATAGTTCAGGGAAACTTTACTTTTAAATTTTCCAGCCTCTCTCGCTCGACTCTTTTGAATATTCATTGATATATTAAATTCATCCTCATTAACCTTAATTCCATTTTCTCTGCAAATATCTGCAGTTAGATCTAAGGGGAATCCAAATGTGTCGTGAAGCTTAAAAGCGAACTCTCCAGAAAGCAGTTTTAATTTTTTACTATTGATGTTGTTAATTTGTTCCTCAAGGCTGCTCATTCCATTTTCGATCGTTTCAAAGAAACGCTCTTCTTCCATTTTAATTTCAGATTCTATCTTTTGAGATTGCGAATCTGCGATCGGGTAGGTACCGCCCATTACTGAGTCTAATATAGCGACTAATTTATAAAAGAATGCCCCCCTAACTTTCAACTTATAGCCGTGCCTAATTGCTCGGCGGATAATCCTTCTCAGTACATATCCTCGGCCTTCGTTTGATGGGATAACCCCGTCACTAATTAAATATGTAGTGGCTCGGATATGGTCAGCTATAACCTTTAGTGATGGATGGTTGATATCTTGTGTTTTTGTTATCTTAGAGGCATGTTCAATAAGCACTTTAAATATATCAATTTCATAGTTTGAATGTACATTTTGAAGTATGGCTGTAATTCTTTCGAGCCCCATCCCAGTATCAACTGAAGGTTTAGGTAGTGGATGCATTTCACCATTTTCATCTCGATTAAATTGCATGAATACTAAATTCCATATTTCAATAAATCGATCGCCGTCCTCATTCTTTGATCCAGGTGGGCCTCCTGCAATTTCTTTTCCATGATCATAAAATATTTCACTACATGGTCCACAGGGGCCAGTATCTCCCATCATCCAAAAATTATCAGAGGCGAACCTACTGCCTTTATTATCTCCTATACGAATAATTTTCTCATCTCTTAAACCAATTTTATCCGACCAAATTCTATAGGCCTCTTCATCATCCGCGTAGATAGTTACTAGTAATTTTTCCTCTGGAATCTGATAGATTTTGGTTAGAAGCTCCCATGCGTAAGTAATAGCTTCTTCTTTAAAATAGTCTCCAAAGCTAAAATTTCCTAACATCTCAAAAAAAGTATGATGTCGAGCAGTATATCCAACATTCTCCAGATCATTATGCTTCCCTCCAGCCCGCACACATTTTTGACTTGATGCAGCTTTAACATATTTTCTTTTTTCCAAGCCTAGAAACGTATCCTTAAATTGATTCATTCCTGCATTTGTAAAAAGAAGTGTAGGGTCTTGTTGCGGAACTAGACTGCTAGATTTTACAATATGATGACCCTGCTCTTTAAAGTAGCTTAAAAAAGTAGATCGTATTTGATGGCTAGTTAATTTTTTCATATATTATATTCAAATGACTTACCAGATAGAATTTTTTGGATAATAAATAGATCAATTCCTCTTCCCTGAAGAAACCTTATCTGCTTAACTTTTTCTTGATTATCAACCGGAAGGTCTTTAAATTTTTTCTTCCATATTCCTTGCGCCAATGAAAATTCTTCTGATCTTATTGAATCGATTGCATGACTGATAATCAAATCATCCACCCCCTTTGATTTTAATTCATAGGCTATTTTCTTAATGCCAAATTTATTTTTTTTTGAGAAAATAAACTGTTCAGAAAAACGCTTATCAGATAACCACGATTTAGTTTCAAGCTCGCTGAGCATTCCTTCAATATCGTTTTTATCAATAATAAGAGACTCCGCATAAGCCAAAATTTTTTGTTTAAGTTCAGCCCTGGAATATTCTCTTTTCCCTAAATAATAAAGCGCTCTTTTTTTTAAGGAAATTAGTGGATGTTGATTAGGCTTCGTCAGTTTCTATTTTCCCCTCGTCTTTTTCTTGAGCAACGACTTCAGCTTTGGTTAGGATTGAATTATTGCGAATTGCATCTTCTATTTCTTTTGATATTTCTGGATTTTCTTTTAGATACTCACGAACATTGTCTTTTCCTTGACCAATCTTCTCTCCTTTATATGCATACCAGGATCCAGATTTTTCTATTAAATCTAGAATCACTCCCTGCTCAATAATTTCTCCTTCTAACGAAATACCTTCCCCGTAAAGCACATCAAACACAGCCTGTCTGAAGGGTGGAGCAACTTTATTTTTTACTACCTTGACTCGTGTTTCTGCGCCGATGATCTCATCACCTTTTTTAATGGCACCAATACGACGAATATCTAATCGAACAGAAGCGTAAAATTTAAGGGCATTACCACCTGTTGTAGTTTCTGGATTTCCGAACATAACACCAATTTTCATTCGAATTTGATTGATGAATATAACCATGGTATTTGTTTTTTGAATAGTACCTGTTAATTTTCGAAGCGCTTGTGACATAAGCCTTGCTTGCAGACCCATGTGAGAATCACCCATATCTCCTTCAATTTCAGCTCTAGGTGTTAGAGCTGCAACAGAATCAATAACAATAATGTCAACAGACCCACTTCTCACAAGCATTTCTGTGATCTCTAGCGCCTGCTCTCCAGTGTCAGGTTGAGAGACTAATAAATCTTCAATATTAACCCCCAACTTAGCAGCATATTGTGTATCTAGAGCATGCTCCGCATCAATAAACGCTGCCGTACCACCGATTTTCTGTAGCTCTGCAATGACTGATAATGTTAGGGATGTCTTGCCTGATGATTCAGGCCCATATACTTCAACCACTCGACCTCGAGGCAGTCCACCAATTCCTAATGCAATATCAAGACCTAATGATCCAGTTGATACCGATTGTATGCCTTGGACGACTTGGGTACCGTCCATTCTCATAACTGAACCTTTTCCAAATTGCTTATCGATTTGGGCTAATGCCGAGTCTAACGCTTTCTTCTTATTTTCATCCATTTATTATGTGCCTTTTATTAATTGCTATTTAACTTCTAATTATTTCATATTTGAGGGTTCAAAGTAAGCTTCAAGAGTGTATTTAATATAAATAGAACCGCTTTATTTCTAATCATACTTCTATCCCCAGGAAAATTTGCATGGTAATTGAAGATAATACTTTTTTTGTTACTAATTGCAAAATAAACGGTACCAACTGGCTTTGATTGTGATCCACCATTTGGGCCTGCTATACCGCTAATACTAATACTTAAGTTACCTGACCCATTTGCAATTGCACCAACCGCCATTTCATTTGCCGTTTCTTGGCTGACTGCACCATAAGTATCTAGTGTTAGGGGACTAATTTCCAAACAATCTACTTTTGATTCATTACTGTAAGTAATAAACCCTCGCTCAAACCAGAGTGAGCTTCCTGGAATATCTGTAATTGATTGTGCTAGGAGACCCCCAGTGCATGATTCAGCTGTAACTAATAAATATCCATTTTCAATACATTGTTTACCAAGCGCCTCTGAGAGCGGATAAATTTCCTTAGAGTGCATAATCTGTTATTAAATAAATAATTAATGCCATTAATGCTGCAGCTATGTCATCAATCATAATTCCAAAACCACCCGAATAGTTCTTTTCTAACCATGAGATTGGATATGGTTTCCAGATATCAAAGAGTCGAAATAAGATAAATACATAAATTAACTGGTATACATTTGGGTTAATTAAAATTAGTAAAAATAGAAATGCAGCTATCTCATCGATAACAATACAGGACGGATCCTTAAGCTTTAAAGAATTACTAACTACATTTGATGACCAAATACCAAGAATAAAAACCATCACAGCAAATAAAAGTTGGAAAGAAATATCTACTTTATTGATAGCTAAAAAAAGGGGAATAGCCACTAAGGTTCCTAATGTGCCAGGGGCTTTTTTATAAAGCCCAGTCCCAAATCCCAAGGCTATAATGTGATGGGTATTTTTTAGTATAAAATTTTTATCCAGCAAAGTGGTCGTACCCTTTTTCTTTGTAATTTAGAAGCTTTCCATCTGATTTTATAATGGCTATGTTTTTTGTTTTAGTCATGGATCCTATACAGCTTATTTTAATTTTATTATCGGCTGCAAATTTATTTATTTTTTTGTGGTTATTTTTTGGTGCGGTAAGTAGTAACTGATAATCATCACCTCCACTCAGTACCAAAGAATAACTCTTATGATTTTTTATCCATTTTGGCGTAGGAAGACTTTCAATAAAAATATTTGCTCCTAGTGCCGATTTATTTAGGATGTGATTCAAATCAGGAATTAAACCGTCTGATAAATCAATTGCACTGTTACATAGTGTCGCTAGTTCTTTCATATTAACATTAATCGGTAGAGGTTTTTCTAACGCTTTTATTGCTTTTTCTATAAGGTTTTTAGGAGCGTCAAACTTTTTTTTCTTATATTTTAATCCCAATGCTGCAAGGCCTAGTTCTCCTGTTACCCAAATATCATCATCAGGTTTAGCATTACTTCTAAGGAGCACATTATTTTGCAATGCTTCACCAAGTATGCAAATACTTATAGATAAGCTACCCTTTGTAGTGTCTCCACCTATTAGTTCGACCCCATATTTTTTAGCGCACTTAAAAAATCCATTAGAAAATTTTTTTATCCATACCTGATTGGCAGATGGAACAGATATTGATAAAAGCACGTACTTTGGATTGCCTCCCATTGATAAAATATCTGAAACATTAACTGCTAAAGACTTCCACCCTAAATTTTCTGGGTCCGTATTTGATAGGAAGTGGGTATCAATATTTAGGGTATCTTGAGAAATAACCCAGAACTCTTTTTTATCTTTCTGGAATAATGCAGCATCATCTCCAATACCCAGATAAATTGAAGAGGGTTTTTTTTGAAAAATTTTTTCAATAATCTCAAATTCTTTTAACATAGGTTATTTCTTTTTTGGTCGGAATGATTTCACTACTGACTCATTTGTTTCAATGAATGGGGCTCCTATTAAATCTAGACAATATGGAATTGCTGAAAAAATTCCTGGCACAATTGTATTATTATTTTCATTTTCATTTTTTAAGCCTTCCAGTATTTGTTCAATTGATTTTGGTTGCCCGGGAAGGTTAACGATTAAAGTTTTCCCTCTAATAACTGCAGTTTGTCTTGAGAGTATTGCCGTAGGAACAAAATTTAAGCTTATCTGACGCATTTGTTCGCCAAATCCAGGCATTACTTTATCACTGACGCTTACGGTTGCTTCAGGTGTAATGTCTCTAGGGGATGGGCCAGTACCGCCTGTTGTAAAAATAAGATCGCAGTTTTTTTTATCCGTAAATAGTACCAATGTTTTTTTTACAAGCTCGATCTCGTCATTAATGAGGGCCGTCTCAAGGCTAAATTTATCAATTAATGCTTTCTTTAACCAATTAGTCAGCGTCGGGATTCCTTTATCTCTGTATATGCCCGCTGAAGCCCGATCACTTATTGAAATTAAACCAATTTTAATGAATCTTTTTTCCAATTTTCTGTCTCTTATGTAAATATATTAAATAATCTTATCACCTTCATGAAGGATCACTATGCTTAAATCAATTGCATCATATTTTTTTCTTGGCCTGCTTGTTATTTCTTTTTCTGCAGTAGCAGGAGAAAATATTTTTGAGAAAAATTATCAATCTCAAAGTCCAAAAGGTTTTAAATCATTTTCCAAAAATCTTCAGCCTAAAGTTATGAGGGGGTGGGAAAAGGAAACTGATAATATAAAAATGCTAGAGAATGGATTTGATTTGATGGGAACTTCTGGCTTTGTTGGGCAAAATGTTCCTCCAAGTTTAGCGCTTAAGCATGCTATGAAAATTAAAGCAGATATGGTTTTAATATACGATAGGCAAATAAATGAAAATACGCGCGCCACACAAATTCAAAAAGCGAGAGAGAAGGCGAGAGCAGCTAATCGTATTAAGAAAAAAGGTGAGATTACTGAGATTACTATTACCGATGAAGATTTAGCTGATTCAAATGCGAAATATGATTTTTATCTAACCTATTGGGTAAAATTACCTAAACCAACTTTTGGTACACATTTCATTAAATTAGTATCAGATGTCGAAGATAATTTGGGTGTACAGGTAATCGCAGTAATTAAAGAATCAGCTGCCGCAGTTGCAGGTATTAAAAGGGGCGATAATATTATCTCTGTTAATGGTGCTACCGTGAATTCTCCTGACGATCTCATTAAGATTATTAGAAAGAATAAGGGAAAATCAATTAATGTTGCATTTGAAAGAGGCGGCGAGTCTATGAAAGTTTCGGTCTCATTGTGATTTACTAATAATAACTTTAATAGCCTGAAAAAGCTGTCGATATGATTTTGGTGGTTTATTAGAGGCTTTTTCCCTTAAGCTATTTTGAATTAGCTGCCTAATAGTTTGATTTTCAGAAGAGGGGTATAAAGAAATAAATTCAGTGATTGCCTCTTTGTCTTCAATAAGCTTATCTCGCCATCTTTCAATATAATGATCTAGCTGAATCCCTTTTTGGGAGTTTGTTCTCAATTGTTCCATCACAATGTAAGCTTCAGTTAAATCGATCGCCCGCAAGAGCTTGCCTAAGTATTGTGTCTGCCTATTTTTTGCCGAATTTGATTTAATGGCTTTAAATTCGTTTATAGCTTGCTGAATATTAATAGGGAAGTTAAATTTTTTAATTTCATCGTTACTCATCTCTGCAATAGATCGCCCGAGTGCTTGAATTTTTTTTGAGTCTCTCTTTAATTCAGTCTTGCTAATGATATTGAGTTCTTGCGAATCCATCTTTGTGGTTAAATACCTTTTTACGACTAAGATTCGGTATCATATCATTTTTAATTAATTTATTTTTTTATGAAAACTCAGATCTTAGATTTTAATCATGCAAAGCTAACAGACCTTGTAAATATGTCACTGAAAGTAGCTAAGAGTAATGGTGCTACTAGCGCAGAAGCTGAAATTAGTGTTGCAACTGGCAAGAGTGTTTCTGTTCGACTTGGTAATCTTGAGACGCTAGAACATAACAATGATAAAAGTTTAACTTTAACTGTTTATATAGGACAGCGTCGTGGTGTTGCATCAACATCTGACTTTAGTAGTAATGCTATAGATGATTGTGTGAAAGCTGCATGCCAAATTGCAAAATACACGGCAGAGGATAGCGCATTTGGCCTTCCTGAAAAATCTCAATTTGCAACTGATGCTAAGGAGTTAGATCTATTTCATAGGTGGGATGGGGGTGAAGCTTTAATGATTGAAAAAGCATTAAGCTGCGAGGATGCTGCCCTTTCTTTTGATGGGAGAATTGAAAATTCTGAGGGTGCTCAGATGAGCAAATCTGAAGCTATGTTTGTTTATGCAAACTCATCTGGCTTCCTAGGGGGGTTTCCTTCATCAAGATTTTCATTGGGCTGCTCTGTTGTTGCAAAAGATAATCAAGGAATGCAGAGAGATAGTGCATATAGCTCTGTTAGGTCTTTTGATAATCTCGAGGACGCTACGTTAATTGGTCATGAGGTTGCTCAGCGAGTATTAAAAAGACTTAATTCTAAGCCTATTAAAACGGGTAAGTACCCAGTTATTTTTGAATCTCCAATTGCAACATCATTTATTTCTAGTTTGGTATCCGCTATATCTGGAGGAAATTTGTACCGTGAAACATCATTTTTGATTGGTTCTATTGGTTTAAAAATTGCTTCTGAGGCACTTACTATCTCAGAAAATCCATTTTTACTTAAAGGTAATGCAAGCACTTATTTTGATGATGAAGGAGTTAAAGTTGTACCTAGAATTCTAGTTGAAAAGGGCGTACTAAATGGTTATTTTTTATCAACTTATTCTGCTAGAAGGTTAAATTTGAAAACTACTGGAAATGCTGGGGGTGCACACAACCTAATTGTACATCCTTCTGGCGGCGATTTGGAGAGCTTAATTGAGATTATGGGAACAGGGTTGATTATCACAGAACTTCTTGGTCATGGAGTCAATATGGTAACAGGAGACTACTCTCGAGGGGCAGCAGGTCTTTGGGTTGAAGCAGGAGAAATACAGCATGCAGTTGAAGAAATAACGATTGCAGGAAATTTAAAGTCGATGCTTAATAATGTAGTAGCTGTTGGAGATGATACTTATAAAAATAGCTCTAAATACACTGGGTCTATTTTAATTGATGAAATGATGATTGCTTCAAATAGCTAACCGTAAAATTAATCTACTAAAACGAATCTATCGCTCTGATTTTTCTCTAAAGACTTATTACTTATTTTTTCTTCGATGTAAGGTTCAAAACCGGAGTCAGCTGAATCCTCATAATTAATTTCGCTAGTGGATTTATCATTCACTAATGCTTCTCTGTATTGTATGTATGCATCTCTTTGGAAGGCATATGGATCTAATGAAGCACTGCCTAGAAGATCTGATGAGTGAAGTAGTTCTGCGCGTTTATCGACAAGCTGAACAATCCTTAATTGGTTCCGAGTTCGCACATCATAAACGTACCCAATTGGGTCAATCAAAAGTGTATCAGTGGCTAAGCCAACCCCATCCCTAAGAGACGATGGACCAAAAAAAGGTAAAACTAAATATGCTCCATGACCAATTCCATAATGACCTAGAGTTTGTCCGAAATCTTCTTTTCTTCGCTCACCTCCATACATGCTGTGAACATCAATTAAACCAACAATACCTATAGTAGAATTCAAAATTACTCGACCCGAATCTTGTGCAGCATGTTCTATTTTTAATTGGAGTAAATCATTGATTACCGTAACGACATCACGAATATTGTTATAGAAATTATTCACACCTTTGACAGCAAAATTAGGCATAACAGCTTTATAGCCTTTTGCTACTGGCTTCATAATTGCTCCATCAACTGTCTCATTGAAGCTATAAATTGCACGATTCATTCCCTCAAATGGATCATTATCTTCTGATGCAGAACCTAAAGCCGGTATAAAGAAGGATATTATTAGTATGTATTGGATTATTTTACTCATATAAATCACATTATCCCTGAGTGTTGTATTTATGTCTATAAGTAATAAAAACTTGCGCCTCACATGCTAACTTTTGTTGTTTTTATGCGACATTATTCTTTTATTGAATAAATAGCTAAAGCTTTTAATCTTTGTTCGGAGTGATCAACAATTGGCATTGGATAAACCACACCTAAATTAATTTTAGCGCTTATTGTGTCTCTTTTTCCCTTGGACCATGGTTCGTGAATTTCATTTGCAGATAATATATCAAGTTCTGGAACATACTTTTTAATAAAGTGACCTTCTGAGTCAAATTTTCTGGATTGTAAGATAGGGTTAAAAATTCGGAACCATGGTTGGGCATCACAACCGGTTGATGCTGCCCATTGCCACCCACCATTATTAGCAGAGAAATCGAAATCAATTAATTTTTCTTCAAAATATTCTTCTCCCCATCTCCAATCAATCAATAAGTCCTTTACTAGAAATGAAGCTGCTACCATTCTTAATCTATTATGCATAAATCCAGTTGTATTTAGCTGTCTCATTGCTGCATCAATTATCGGGTAGCCAGTCCTTCCTTCCTTCCATGCCAAAAAATATTCAGGGTTATTCTCAAATTTAAGGTTATTGAACTGTGACTTAAATGCTTGCCCTTCATTTATATATGGAAAATTAAATAAAATTTGGAAATAAAAGTCCCGCCATATTAGTTCACTTAGCCAAACAGATGAACCTTCTGATGATTTTTCTAAGGCAATTTTCGCCAATTGCCTAATTGAAACTGTTCCAAATCTATTATGTACCGATAGGTAAGAAACACCTTTTATCCCTGGGAAATCTCTTTTAAGCTTGTAATCATGAATTCTTTTTTTAAAGTCCTCTATTAATAATTTTCCTCCAGCCTCACCAGTGGGGATTGCTAAATTTCTTAAATTTGATATTTTAAAGCCAATGTCATCAAGAGTTAGCATAGTTACTGGATCAATTTTTGCATAATTTTTACTAAGCGCTTCACAGTCAAATTGAGTAATCCCCTCAAGGAAAATTTTCTTAAGGTGGCTATTTTTATATGGGGTAAAAATAGTGTAGGGGGTTCCTGCTTGCGTTAAAATTTCATTTTCTTCGTAAAGTACATGGTCTTTATATTGGAAGCTCTTAATTTTTAATTTTTTAATTATTTCAGTGTCTCTTTTTATTGCATATGCTTCGTAGTCTTTATTCATATATATTGCGTCACATTGGTATTCTTCTGCAAGCTTTGGAATTATTGTCTTGGGATCTCCATGTCTAACAATTAGATCTGAGCCAAATTTATTTAGTTGGCTTTTAATTTGGAGCAATGACTCCCAAATAAACTCGACTCGCTGATCTGCTTTATCTTTAAGTTCATCCAATATATTTGAATCAAAAATAAATGTGCAATATACGGAGTTAGACTCTTTTAGAGCATAGTAAAGAGCTGCATTATCGTATAATCGAAGATCTCGCCTCAGCCACAACAAACCTTTTTTAAATTTACTCACGATGGTAGGGATGATTATTTAATATTGAGAGGGATCGGTAAATTTGCTCAGCGAGAAATATTTTGACCAAATGATGGGGGAGGGTCATGTGAGATAGACTTAGGTTAGCAGATGATAAGGTGGTTACAGATGAATCAAGACCATCAGCACCCCCAATAATAAAAGTAATAGACGAAAAACTCTCTACCCAGCTTGATATCTTTTCTGAAAATTCTTTGGAGGAATAGTGATGCCCGCTTTCATCCAGTGCAATTAGATAAGTGTCCTTAGTATAATTGAGTAACTTACTCGCTTCTTGTTTCTTCTTTTGGGTTATAGAGTCAAATTTCGTTTCTGACTTTATTTCAATCCATTCCAATGAGCATTGGTGCTTTATTCTTGATGTATATGCCGCCAATGATTCTGATACCCATTTGGGAGGTTTATTTCCTACAGATACTATTCTTATTTTCACGCGTATTAAATACCTAACTTCCAGACCATAATTCTTCTAGGTTGTAATATGAGCGTGTGGGAGGTGTCATGATATGTACAATAATATCCCCTACGTCTACTAGTACCCAGCCACCTTCTTGCTCTCCTTCAACACCAATGACTTCAATATCAATTTCCTTCATTTTCTCTACTACGTTCCTTGCAAGCGCTTTAGTTTGTCTGGATGAGCTAGCACTAGCAATAATCATAAAATCTGCGACTGAGGTCAGCTTTCTTACATCAATTGATATAATATCAAAGGCTTTAATCTCCTCTAGAGCTAGGGTAATTTTTTTTTGTATATTTTTAACTGAGGAGGTCAAAGGTAAAGTTTAAGCTGCTTGTATTGCAATAGAATGTTTGCTGATTGTAATCTCATTTTTCATATTTACGTAAACAAGTAGCGGCTCATATTTTTTTAATTCTTGTTCATTGTAATTTCCATAAGTAGCAATAATTAACATATCACCAGGGTTTGCTTTATGAGCTGCGGCGCCATTGATGGAAATAATGCCAGAGTTTTTTTCTGCAGATATTGCGTAGGTTGTAAAGCGCTCGCCATTTGTGATGTTGTAAATATCAATTTGTTCATACTCATTAATATTTGCAGCTTTAAGCAGCTCTATATCTATTGCGCATGACCCTTCATACTCTAATTCAGAGTGCGAAACAGTAACGCGGTGTAGTTTGGATTTGAGCATTACTCTTTGCATGTGTTTAAATTCTCTTTAAAAATCGTAATCATTATAATCAGTTAGGCTGGTCTATGCAAAATTCTATACTATCAATTAATCGGATACCCATGAATATGCCGGCACCTAGAACTACAAGCTGACTATCTTTAGATGATGATTCACATAGGTCAGAGACTTTTCTAATTTCAATATATTCAATATCCCAACCCAGACCGTCTAGTTTTTTTGTACTACGTTCAATTATATTACGATTATTATTATTATGACTATATTTTATTTGATTAATAATATTTTGTAGTTCCTTGTAGAGGTTTGCAGCATTAATTAATTGTTTCTCTGGAAGTAAGTTATTACGTGAACTAAGCGCTAACCCATATTTATTTCTTATTGTGACCCCTCCAATAATTTCTATTTTTGGATAATTATACTTAGCAAATTCTTTAACTAAAAAAAGCTGTTGGTAATCTTTTTTACCGAAAATAACTACTTGTGGACTTATCAGATCAAATAATTTATCAATAATGGTGATGACCCCATTAAAATGTTCTGGTCTAGACTTTCCGCAGAGCTCATTTGCAATTATAGGAAGGTCGTATTTCTTGTTTGAATGTTTGGGATAAATTTCATGAATATTCGGCATAAAAATAATTAAATTATTATATCTTGAAAGTAATTTAATATCACTATCAGGAGTTCTCGGATAGTTTTTTAAGTCCTTACTTGAGGTAAATTGAGCAGGATTAATAAAGATAGAGACTACAACAGTTTTAGAGACTGATATAGCAATATCAATGAGACTTAAGTGACCTTCGTGGAGGTTGCCCATCGTTGGAACAAATGCAATATTTTTTTCGTTATAAAGTAATTTACGAATATCTTTAATGCTATCTATTTTAATCATCGCTAGTTTTTTTATGAACGGTCTCGATGAATTTCATAATTGCAGATATAGAAGACTTTGGTTTATTAGTGAATCCAGGTTTTTTTACTTTTAAAAATTTTGAAGTAATACCAATCAAGTCATAAATAATTTCAACATTACCTCTACATAAATTTGACGATCGAAAAGCAATGGTTGGGATGGTTAAATTTTTTGTTATTAATTTATCTGTATCGCTTCCCATCATCGAAAGTACAATCATCTGAGCACCGTTTTCTTCAATCCTCCGTGCTATCCCTAAATTTTTTTTCGGATCGACCTTAATTGATGGGACATTCATTGATTGGGGAATATATCCAATATGTGCACACACCATTATCTTATTTTCTGATAGGAATTTAATTAGAGGTAATGCAGGGCTCCCACCTTCTATTTTTATCATGTCTGCACCTGCATTAATTAAAGCCTGTGCATTTATCAGCGCATCATTTAGAGACCCTAATGCTAATAGAGGCATATCTGCTATTATTGGGAGAGTGGTTGAGCCAAGCCTGACTGCTCGAGTGTGATAAATCATTTCATCTATGCTTACTTTTCTAGTGCTTTTATCCCCCTTAATAACAATACCTAATGAATCTCCAACTAGAACTGCATCACATTTACACTGTTCTAATAGATTAGAGAACGTAGCGTCATAACATGTGATTATGCAAATATTATTTTTCTTTAATAACGTATTTATTCTACTCATATTAGTCTGGGATTAAAATATTCCCTAATACTTGAGATTTGTTCTATTCTTTCAATCAACATGTTTAATGCTGACTTATCCTCTAAAATATCTAAGTCTTGATTGTTAACAATTAATACGTTCGAGTTATGATCATTATGAAAATAATTACTATATGACTCTGCAATTTTCTCAAGGTATTCGGTTGTAATTCTTTGTTCGTATTTAATGTTTCTTTTTTCAACTCGATATCGCAGTAAATCAACTGGGGTTTGAAGGTAAATTACTAAGTCTGGGACAGGAACCTTGAGCTCCAAGTGCTGATAGATCTGATGGTAAAGTTTATATTCGTCATTATCAAGGTTTAACTTTGCGAAAATTGGGTCTTTTTGTAAAAAAAAATCTGAGATTACTCCACTCCTAAAAAAATCTTTTTGTTTTAGTTCATTTATTTGATTAGCCCGCTGAAAAAGAAAAAAAAGCTGAGTAGGAAGTGCGTAGTGCTTCATATCCTCATAAAATTTGGGTAAAAAAGGATTTCTTTCTGCCTTCTCAGAGAACATATGAGCATTAAATTGGTTGGCTAAGAGTTTAGCTAGGGTAGACTTCCCAGAGCCAATTGGCCCTTCAACAACAATATATGGGTATTTATTAAAAATATTCAAGTTACTACCTTTTTAATATTTTGCTTTTTTAGTCCTGATAAGAGGTTGCTAACTGAACCATATTTAGGAATTTTAATTATAGGTGAAATTTCTAAAAGTGGTATTAATACAAATAATCTTTCATGCATTCTTGGATGGGGAATAGATAATGATTCATTCTCTACTATCAAATCATCGAATAATAAAATATCAAGATCTATTGTTCTAGGACCATTCTTTTCTTTTCTAATTCTTCCGAATATATGCTCGATATCAAAAAGCTTTGTAAGTAGCTCATTATAATTTATTGATGATGAAATTTGGATAACAGCATTAATAAAATTTGGCTGATTCAGAAAGCCAACAGGTGGAGTCTCATATAAGCTTGACGTTGCCGTAATTTTTACATCATCTATTTCGCTAATTAGATTAATAGCGTCCTTAATTTTTTGTTGAGGATTATCTAGATTACTTCCTAGGCCAATAAATATACTATGCATTTTTTTTAAAATTTCGCTGTTGGATTAATTTATTTTTTGTATCCTCATCCGCACCCATAAAATTTGTCCACCAAGAGGCACTTTTTTTCAGCGTATTATCTTGCAAGCTTCTAAGTAAAAGAAAATCATATGCCGCTCTAAATCTAGGATGCGTTGTTAGACGATATGTTCTTTTTGGGTTTAAATTTTCAAAGCGGGGTTGAAGCCGCCATATTTCTGACATAGTCGTCGCAAAACGTTTTTGAATTGGAAATATTTTTGATTGTTTAAGTAGTGTATTGTCAATTGCCTCATTCAGCGCTGTTGAGGGATGAATATTTTTAGAGCTTTCTCCCCAGGTTAATTTAACATCCGGCCATAAAAAAACTGCTAGAAGAAAACCTGGATTTATAGACTTATTATTTGATATTCTATAGTCGGTGTTAATAAGCCCGTGATTTATAAAATCATATGATTCTTCCCGAAGAAGAGAAGGAAAATATTTATGTGCTAATTGAAATTTCTTAAATAAGTCCATACTTTTAACCCCATGCCCAGTTAAAAATAATTTCATAATTTCATCGAATAGTCTGGAGTAAGGTACGTTGTCGAGAAGGTATACTGAATGATTAATATTATCAGTGAGTGATTTATTAAGGGGCATACCTAGTTTAGCTGAGAAACGAATGCCTCTTAATATTCTTATTGGGTCTTCATTAAATCGAATTTTTGGATCCCCAATTAGATTCAACTCTTTTTTTTGAATTGCTTTTACGCCGTCATAGAAATCAATCAATTTATTTCTTACAGGGTCATAATATAAAGCATTGCAAGTAAAGTCTCTTCTGGCAGCATCTTCTTTAATAGAGCCAAACTCGTTGTCCTTGAACACCCCATTTGCCATTTTAATTTTATTTTGAGGGGGCGACCTAAACGTAGAGACTTCTATCGTTTCATAATGTCTAAATACATGAACAATTTGAAATCTTCGCCCAATAATTCTTGATTTTTTAAAAATTGAACGTACTTGTTCGGGGGTTGCATTTGTTGCTATGTCGAAATCTTTTGGTTTCTGATTAATCAGGATATCTCTAATTGCACCCCCAACAATATAAGCATCATATTTATTATTTATAAGTGTATCTATTATTTCAATTGCAAACGGACTGATTAATTTGTGATTAATTTTTTCAGTACTAAAGTATGCACCTATTTTTTTTGTAATAACTTTAAGAAAATTACTGGTCATGAATTGATAGTATTAAATATTTTTCTTCCAAAAAATATCATGGATATTTTTTGACTTGTTAAGGTGCCGAGCCAAGACGAAAAGAAAATCTGACAATCTATTAATATATTTTAAAGAGACCTCGTTTACTTTATCGCTTTGATTCAATTCGAATAAATTTCTTTCTACCCTTCGACATATAGTCCTAGCTAAATGAGTGTATGAAGATATCTTTGAACCACCAGGCAAGATAAATTCTTTTAGAGGAGGAAGTTCCTTGTTCATTTTGTCAATATTAGACTCGAGAAATTCAACTTTTACCATTGTCAGCGTTATAAAGCTAGGGATAGATAGCTCCCCACCTATATCAAACAAATCATGCTGTATTTTTTCAAGCCAGCCCGATTCTACAGCTGAAATGTCTTCACTAATAATTATTCCAATCACAGAATTGAGCTCGTCAATACTTCCTAATCCTTCAATTCTTGGATTAAATTTGTCTATTCTTGAACCATCACCCAACCCAGTTTTACCACTATCACCAGTTTTTGTATAAATTTTTGTTAGTCTATTTGCCATATTTTCCCTTAAACTTATTGTACATTAACCTTCTTTATCTAAAGCCTTTATAATAATCTAAAATGAATAAATCTTTTCCTATTGGTATTTTTGATTCCGGCGTTGGAGGGCTGTCAGTCCTTAAAAAGATATATACTATATTACCAAATGAATCCTTAGTTTATGTTGCTGACTCAATAAATGCCCCTTATGGCCCAAAAAACAATTCTTTTATATTGGACAGGTCAATTACTATTATTGATTTTTTGGTTGCAAACCATAAAATTAAATTATTAGTTATTGCTTGTAATACTGCAACAGCTTCGACTATAAGTAAATTAAGAGAAATGTATGATTTCCCTATTATTGGAATGGAGCCTGCAATTAAGCCAGCCAATAAAGCATCCCGAAATAAAAAGGTTGGTATATTAGCAACAGAAGGAACAATTAACAGTTCAAAATTTTCAGCGCTTCTTGATTCTTATTCTGGTGAGACACGGTTTTTCACCCAGCCTTGCATTGGTCTTGTTGAATATATAGAGCGCGGTCAAATTGATTCTGCCGAGGTTATTTACCTGGTACATAAAAATTTAGTACCATTGCTTGAACATAATGTTGATGTTGTTGTTTTAGGATGTACTCACTATATTTTTATTAAAAAAATTGTTGAAAGTTTCTTTAATAATAAAATTACTATTATTGAAACTGGTAATGCAGTAGCTATACAGGTACAACGAAAATTAAAGGAATTTAATTTTGAGAGTGCTAATTTAGATAGCAAACATATTATTTACAGCAATAGTAAAAATTCGAAAATGCATTTAATTGTTAACTCTCTATTAGAAGATAGCGACTTTCGTTTCGACTTTCACTCCAACTGGAATGAGAGGCCTTAATTTTTTACTAATCAATATAGCTTAACCAGTGTTTGTATTTATCATTGTTGCCCTTCACTGCGTCAAAGTATATTGATTGAATTTCACCTGTAATTTCGCCACGAACCCCACTTCCTATATCTCGCTTATCTAATTGACGGATAGGAGTCACTTCTGCAGCTGTTCCAGTGAAGAATGCTTCATCTGCTGTATATATTTCATCCCGGGTAATGTTTCTCTCGATAATATCAATCCCTAGATCCTTAGCAATTGTCATTACAGAATCTCGAGTAATCCCTTCAAGTGCGCTAGTTAGTGAGGGAGTTAAAAGATTCCCATTTTTAATAATAAAAATATTTTCTCCAGAACCTTCTGCGACGAAGCCTTGAGTATCTAGCAAAAGTGCCTCATCATATCCATCGGTAGTTGCTTCTTGATGAGCGAGGATTGAGTTTAGATAATTACCGTTCGCTTTAGCTTTACACATAGTGCTGTTTATATGATGCCTAGAAAAAGAAGATGTTTTAACGGTAATTCCTTTTTCTAGAGCTTCTTGCCCCATATACGCACCCCAACTCCATGCAGCAACAATTAGGTGGGTTGTAAGCGTTGTTGCAGAGATACCCATAGCCTCAGAACCATAAAATGCCATTGGTCGAATATAGGCGGACTTTAAATTATTTTCACGCACCGCTGTTTTATGAGCTTTATTTACAGTCTCTTTATCGTACGGCATCTTCATACCAACAATATGTGCGGAATTGAATAATCTTGTTGTGTGGTCTTCAAGCCTAAATATAGCAGCACCAGTTTTTGTTTCATAAGCCCTAACACCCTCGAATACTCCAAGACCATAATGAAGTGTGTGAGTTAAAACGTGGGTTTTGGCATCGCGCCATGGAACCAATTTATTATTAAACCAAATAAATCCATCTCTATCGTCCATCGATTGTGGGATTGCCATATTTTTCCTTTAATATAATTCTTATCAATATGTTAAGCGTTTATTTTGACACAAGATAACATGATAAAATAAATAATTATTTATTAGAAACTCCATTATGCGTAATTACTTATTATTCCCACTAATTTTTCTTCTATTTTCTTGTTCAGAGAGCCCTAATTTAAAGTTTAATGGTTCGGACATTACTGAAGCCAAACTAAACCCCTCATTTGAATTAACTTCTCATTTAGGAAAAATTACAAATATAGGGGACTTTAGTGGGAAGGTGGTAGCAATTTTTTTTGGATTCACTCATTGCCCAGATGTTTGTCCAACTACGATGTATGAACTCAAAGCTATAAAAGATGCATTAGGAAGTGATGGGGATAAGTTACAAGTTATTTTCGTATCACTTGATCCTGAGAGAGATAATATTGGACTCTTAGAGAAATTTATCCCATCATTTGATTCTTCTTTTATTGGCCTAACAGGTACGGCCGCCAATATAAAAAAAATGGCTGGACAATATAAAATATATTATCAGAAAGTTGGAGACGATAAAAATTATACAATTGATCATTCTTCGGCTATCTATTTAATTGATAAGAAGGGAGATATTCGTATACGTCACCCGTACGGATCATCTCAGAAAATGATTGTTAATGACATTAGGACCTTATTATCAATCTAATTGATAAAGTTGGAAGCCTATTAGTTTGAGTTGTGTTTGTGCTTCTTTGTAGTCTGGAAAAATTTCACCAACCAAACTCCAAAATTGTTGCGAATGATTCATGAATTTTAGATGAGAAAGCTCGTGGCAAATAACATAATCAACGATGTATTCAGTAGATAGAATAAGACGCCAATTTAACCTTACTTCCTCTTTACTATTACAAGAGCCCCATTTATTTTTTGCATTTGATAAGAGAACCTTCTTTGGAAAAAGGTTGTTATTTATTGAATAAAAATCTACTCTTTTCTTGAAGTAATTTTGTGTATATTCCTTAAGCCAATCAATAAAATATTTCTTTAATTTATCTTGCTTACTGAGGTCTGTAAAAGAGAAGAAGCATGAATTATTTTGGAGGCGTATTTTTTTTTGACCCACTGATAATTGAAGTGTAATTTTCTTACCAAGAAGGTTAAATTCTTGTCCAGTTTTTATAGTGAATGGTGGAGCTTTTATTTTTATAAGATTTAATTTTGATTCTATCCATTTTTGTTTTGAGATAATTACGGTCTTTATATGGTTTTTTGACACAAATATTGGTGCATGTACGATTAATCCATCTCTGGTGATTTTTAATCCGATAGACCGCCTATATTTTTTAATTAATAAATAGCTAATTGTATCGCCGTTGATTAAATCGATAAACTCTATGGATTCAAATTTAGCATTAAGCATTGATAGTATCCATCTCATTTTCTATCCAGCTTTTAACATCCTCATTTAATTTTTCAGCAGTTTTTCCTTTAGATGGTATTGGTTTACCTATGGAAACATTTATAACGCCTGGGTTCTTTATGAATGAGTTCTTAGGCCAAAACATTCCAGCATTATGTGCAACAGGCACAATTTCTTTATTCGATTTTATAGCAAGCCAAGCTCCTCCAATATGGTATTTACTTAGCTCCCCTGGTTTAATTCGAGTGCCTTCTGGGAATATTACAATACAAAAACCTTTTTTTAGACGATCAAGTCCTTGGGAAAGCATCTGCTCTAATGATTTTTTACCAGCTTTTCGATTTATTGCGATGGGTGAAGACATAGCTAAGCCCCAGCCAAAAAATGGTACCCATAGCAATTCTCTTTTAAGGACCCATACTTGAGGAGGAAATATTTTTTGAAAGGCTAGGGTCTCCCATGCTGATTGGTGCTTAGAAAGTATTAACGTTGGATATTTAGGGATATTTTCTACACCATTAACCTTAAAGCTAATATCACAAGTTATCTCTAACCAGGAAAGCATTGTTTTTGCCCATAATGATATATATTGGTATCGCCTGAGGGAGCCAAATGGAATACATAATAATATTGAAATTGTGAAGGGTATTGTAAATATCCACATACCTAATTGAAAAATTAATGATCTAATAATTAGCGCCATAATATTTAATATTTCTCTATTATGGCTTCTGCTGCTTCGAATAGGTCATTAAAGACCCAGGTATTTTTTGGATATTTTTTTTTAAGTAATGTTTCTTCTCCGTTCCCTGTCTTAACTAGAATAGGCTGGGCCCCAATTTTTTTGTATGCTTGAAGGTCTCTTATTGAGTCTCCTACAGCAGGTATTTTTTTTAATGAAATTGAAAATCTTTTGCTAATTTCTTCATACATTCCAATATCTGGCTTTCTACAATTACAGTTATCCTCATCTGTATGAGGACAGTAAAAAATTGCATCAACTGATCCTCCTAGCTGCCCTAGCATTTTAATCATTTTTCCATGAATAAGGTTAAGATTATCAAAATCAAATAGCCCACGACCAATTCCTGACTGATTGGTTGCTATAACAACATAAAATCCGTGCTGATTTAATAGTGTAATAGCCTCTAAGCTTTGAGGAATTGGAATCCATTCGTTTGGATTCTTAATATGGTTAACATTATCTTGATTAATAACTCCATCACGATCTAATATAACAATCTTCATGAGCTTGAGACTTTTGAAATATCAGCTACACAATTTAATATTTCATGTAACTGTATTAGAAGATTATGGCGATTATTTTTTATATCAATATCTTGATCGTTAACCATAACTTTATCAAAAAAATTATCAATAGGGTCTTTTAGTCCTACTAGGCCTCTTAGAGCATCAACGTAATTATTATCTCCAAGATATTTTTTAACGATGGGCATCTGCTTGTTTAATGACTTGTAAAGTTCTTTTTCTTGGGGCTCCTTAAGGAGGGAGGTTATAATTTCCGTATTATTTGTTACTTGATATTTTTTAAGTATATTAGAGACGCGCTTATTTGCTGCCGCTAGCTCTTGAGCTTCTTCTAGCGCCGAGAAGACTCTAATTGCTTCAATCTTTTCTATAATATTATGAAGATGGGCTGGGCTGCTAGACATAACTGCTTCAATTTCCTTAGAAAGGTAGTTTTTTTCTTTTAAATAATTTACCAGTCTTTCATCGATAAAATTCTTTAAGTCGGCTGCTTTTTCTAAAGAAGTTTTTGGCATAAATTTTTCAATTAATTGACTGGTATTTAGAGGAAGATTATTTTCGGTTAAAAGTCTAATTACACCAATTGCATTTCTTCTTAGTCCAAAAGGATCCTTAACGCCCGTCGGCTTTTCATTAATTGAAAATAAACTAATTAAGGTTTCAAATTTATCAGCCAGAGCAAAAGTTATCCCTAATGTACTTCTGGGAAGTGTATCCCCAGAGAATTTTGGTTTGTAGTGGTCTTCTATAGCATCAGCAATACTTATATTTTCATTTGAGTTAAGCGCATAGTATCTCCCCATTGTTCCTTGTAACTCTGGGAATTCTCCAACCATTAAGCTTACTAAATCAGCTTTTGCCAAAAGTGCAATTCGTTCAAAATCTTTAAAGTCACCAATAGAGAGCTCCTGGTATATATGCCGATGAATTTTAGATACTCTTTTAGCTCTATCTGACTGAGAGCCTAATTTATTATGGTAAATAATTTTACTAAGCTTATGAGACATTTCAAGTAGAGTGTTTTTCTTATCCTGCTTAAAGAAGAATTCAGCATCTGCAAGCCGTGGTCGAATAACTTTTTCATTTCCCTCTATAATTATTTTTGGGTTGGCTGGGGTAAGGTTTGAAACTATTATAAATTGATTAGTAAGTTTATTATCATTATCTATAATTGGGAAATACTTTTGGTTTGATTTCATAGTAAGTATTAAACATTCTTGAGGGACCTCTAGGTATTTACTCTCAAATTCACCAATTAATATATTTGGCATTTCAACTAATGCAGTTACTTCTTCTAAGAGACTATCATCACTTATAGCTAAAACATTTTTCTTGAGTGATTGTGTTGCAAGGTTAATAGAGTTTTTAATGGAAATTTTTCTTTTTTCAAAATTAGCAATCACTAAACCTTCTTTTAGAAGCTTGTCCTCATAATCATTAGCATGAGCTAATTCTATTACTTTATTTTTTGACTCGAATCTATGGCCAACTGTAGTCCTTGAAGATTTAATCCCAAGAATAGTTGCATTAATAAGTTTGTTTCCATGAAGGATTACTAAGTTTTTAGCAGGCCTTACAAAGTTTACTGTTTCCCATCCATCACTTAACTGATAAGTCATAACTTTTTTTATGGGAAGCTTGATAAGGCAATCATGAATAAGGCCTTCTATGATTTCATATAATTTTTTACCAACAATTTCTTTTTCTATATATAGGACTTCTTCTTTGGTTATAATTTTTGAAACAGATGATTCTTTTTCACCAATAGACTCTAATTTTTTAATTAAAGCTTGTTGTGCATTTCCATTAAGGTCGAAACCTATTTTTTTCGGCATCAGTTTAATCAGTTTTTTTTCTGTTGTGGCATCAGATAAGACCTTGGTTATTTTGACGCCTAATCTTCGGGGGGTGCTGTAAACCTCAAATGTTGATGCGCTAATTAATTTATGGTTTGTCAGGCTTTCAAAAATATTTTTTCCAAAACTCTCCCCAAGTTCTTTTTGTGATTGTGGAGGGAGTTCTTCGGTAACGAGCTCTATTAGTAAGTTTTCTTCAATCATTATCAAGTTGATCCGTTGTTTCTTTTGCGTGAACAGGATTTGCTAAGGGGAAGCCAAGCTTTTTCCTGCTATCAAGATATGAGGCTGCAACTTCACGGGAAATTTTTCTAATTTTAGCAATATAGTCTGCCCTTTCTGTCACACTAATTACACCTCTTGCATCAAGCAGGTTAAAAGTATGCGCTGCCTTTAAAACTTGTTCGTATGCTGGTAAGGCAAGAGACTTACTAACTAAATTACTTGCTTGCGCCTCGTATGCTACGAATGCGCTTAACAGAAATTTTGCATCGCTGTGCTCGAAATTATATGCACTTTGCTCTATTTCATTTTGAAGAAAAACATCTCCATATTTTAAATCATGCGTCCATTGAATATCGTAGATGCTATCAACATTTTGTATGTACATCGCTAACCTTTCTAAACCATAGGTAATTTCGCCAGTTATTGGCTTGCAGGCTATCCCACCTACCTGTTGAAAGTAGGTGAATTGTGTAATTTCCATACCATTTAACCATACCTCCCATCCTAGGCCCCAGGCGCCTAATGTTGGATTTTCCCAATTATCCTCTACCAATCTCACATCGTTTTCTTTTAAGTTGAAACCTAAATTCTCAAGTGATCCCATGTATAAATCAACGATATTCTCTGGTGAAGGCTTGAGCACTACTTGAAATTGATAATAATGCTGTAGGCGATTAGGATTTTCTCCATATCGACCATCTTTAGGTCGACGACTAGGCTGAACGTAGCCAGCTTTCCATGGCTCTGGTCCCAATGACCTTAAAAATGTAGCAGTATGCGATGTGCCTGCTCCTACTTCCATATCATAAGGCTGGATAAGTGCACATCCTTCATCTGCCCAGTATTTTTGGAGATTAAGAATGATTTCTTGGAATGTTAGTTTCATAATTTTAATTATATTTTTAATTGTTCATTTTACTGTTTTTTTGTGTCACTTTAAAGAGAGGATATATATCTTTTACTTTTTTGATCTAACAGTAAATAAAAGGCTTAATAAGAGCAAAATAATAAGCGGATAATTGCCATACATGCTAAATGGAGTACTGCCCTTGTAACCTTGAACAATGCCATCTAAGATTCCTACTTCATGCTGTGGTAATGAGCTAATGAGGTTACCATTTATATCAATAATAGCAGTAACGCCAGTATTGGTTGCTCTCAGCATCATTCTTTGAGTCTCCATCGCTCTAGCTTGGGATATCTGAAGGTGTTGGCTGGCAGCGATTGATTTTCCATACCAGGCATCATTACTAATATTTACTAATAGTGTTGCTTCCGGAAGTGATTTGATAATTTCATAACCAAAAACATCTTCATAACATATATTTAGCCCTAATCTTTGGCTGCTTAGAGCTATAAGGGGCTGAATTCTTGGTCCTCTTGTTAAATTGCTGAATGGAATGTCTAACCAATTTTTATAGACGTAACTAATTATTGTATTAAATGGAATAAATTCGCCAAAAGGGACTAAATGAAATTTTCTGTAGTATTGCATTGGGCTAGCGCCAATTGATATAGCACTATTATAAAATTCTTCATTTTCTTTCTCGATTACACCAAGAATAACGTCCCCATTGTTTTTCATTGCATGATTTCTTATTTCATTAAGGTAGCCCTTAGGAATCTGATGAAGCATTAGAGGGATTGATGTCTCAGGGAGAACTATTAGTGATGCGCTAGAGCTTTTTATTAGCACCATGTATTTTTTGAGGCTTTCTTTCAAAAATCTACTATCCCATTTTTTATCCTGAGAAATATTTCCTTGAATCAGACTAACTTTAAGGGGACTATTAATTTTATTAACCCAGGATACATTTTTTAGTAATTCTCCGGACCCCCAAATTAATACTAAAAATAAACCAAGCAAAATAGACTCATGACTATATTTTTTTTTGAAAATTCTTATTGTGATTGTTATTGACAGAAGAATTAAAAAAGTTATTCCGTGAATGCCAACAATAGAAATATATCCAGCTAAAGGGCTATTTGGGACTTGGCTGTAACCTAGAGATAACCAAGGAAATCCTGTAAAAATTACCCCTCTGAACCATTCAATAAGTGTAAAAAAAATTGGCACAAAAAATAAATTTGAGTAGTATTTTTTATAGAAAGTAATAGGGTAAAAAAATAAAGATAAAAAGATACATAGAGTAAGTGTAAGGAGAGCGGCAAGAATGAAGTGCATTTGTCCATATTGATTCAGACATATTACAAGCCAATAAACCCCTGACAAAAAAAATCCAAACCCGAAAATTAAAGCATGATAATTAGGTTTTTCGTTTTTTTTTATTATTAGTAATAAGGATGTAAAAGAGACAAAAATAACAGCAGGAAAATTAAATGGAGCGAATGAAAAAACACTTAACCCCCCTAACAGGAAAGAGAGGGTAAGGGGTAGGAGGGTTTTTTTCTGTATGAAACTACTTGATGCCATAAAGCGATTGTACATTGCTTTATTTTTTTATTCCTATTAAAAAATAGTAGCTTCTTTTTTAACGTCGAACTGAGTCCCTTCGGTGAGATTTGATTCATTTATATTATTCATAAATGTCACTGATTCTACAAATCCATCAATTATATCGAGCTCTGTTGTAGGGAAATATTTTCCTGATTCATCTGTATTTAGATTATGGTAGTACCAAGTGCTAGCAATAATATTATTAGAGGACTGCATCTTAATGTTTATTTTTTTAGCAGGCTCCCCTATAAGAGATATGATTTCGTCTGTCGTAAGTATACCTACTACCCCTACAAATTCATGGTAAAGAGTGGGGAGATTATCCACTATTGGAGAATCATCCGGCTTGGGAGTTTCGTTATGATGCTGAGCAAATGTTATATTTGAGAGTAGTAATAGCGTAATTAATAGTATGCGCATAATAATTTTTTCCTTTAAAAATTGTAGGAGCAATAGATGAATAGATTAGTTCAATTTTTAGCTTTCATTATTTTCTGGAAGAGAAATTTTTATAAGTATTGTGTGGATTTGTCTGCTATCTGATCGGAGTATTCTTATGTCAAATGCATCAAATGAAATTACCTCATCTTTGCTTGGCAGGTAACCAAAATGGTGAGTTACTAATCCTCCTATAGTAGAAAATTCCTCGTCACTATAGTTTGTTCCAAAATAGCTATTGAAATCTTCAATTTCAGTTGAAGCTTTTACTCTAAATTCCCTTTCCTTGTCTTCAATAATGTTATCTTCTGTTTCATCATAATCGAATTCATCCTCTATATTACCTACAATCTGTTCTAATACATCTTCGATTGTAACCATACCACTGACACCACCATATTCATCAACGACAATAGCAATATGATTGCGATTACTTCGAAATTCTTTTAATAAAACATTTAGCCTTTTTGATTCTGGAACAAAAATAGCAGGTCTTAATTTATCACGCAATTCAAATTCATCTCCAGCTATGTATCTTAGTAAGTCCTTTGCCAATAAAATACCCAAAACATCATTAACATCATCTTCAATAACTGGAAATCGAGAATGAGCAGTTTTAATAACATATGGAATAAATTCTTCGGGTTTTTTTGTGATATCAATAAAATCAATTTGTGATCTTGGAATCATAATATCTCTTACCTGCATTTCAGAAACATTAAGGACTCCTTCTAGCATTGTGAGCGAGTCTGAATCTATTATTCTCTGGTCAAAAGCTACCTTTAAAATTTCAGAAACTTGCTCTTTATCCTGAGGCTTAAATAAAAGCTTTCTAATTTTTTTAAGTATCCGACTTTTTTTATTTTTCATTAATTAGATTATATTTGAAGTGTATGGATTAGGAAAACCAAGTCTGCCTAATACCTCAATTTCTTTAGCCTCCATTTTTATTGATTCTTTGTCATTTTCATGATCATAACCCAGTAAATGAAGGTAACCATGAATAACAAGGTGAGCATAATGTGAAATTATCTCTTTATTTTGTTCTTCAGCCTCCTCTTTAATGATTGGATGACACAAAATAAGATCTCCAATTAAAGGGCTGCCCTCAATTAAGAAAGATAAAATATTGGTGGGCTTATCTATTTTTCTGTACCTCTTATTAAGTTCTGCCGATTCATTCTCGGAGACTATCCTAATAGTGATAAATGATTTTTTTGTAGCTAACTCAGATAACCATAATTTACAGTCTTTCGCTTTAAGTATTTTAGTTCTATTTAAAGTATCTTGAATCTTCAATGATATATTTGACGTGTTTAACATAATTATTTTTCTGAAAACTTTTCATATGCATTGATAATTTTTTGTACCAATGGATGTCTCACTACATCATCTGATTTAAATTGAGTAAATTCGATTCCTTTGATATTGGTAAGAATTTTTTGTATCTCAATTAAGCCACTTAACTGCCCTTTTGCTAGGTCAATTTGAGTTACATCCCCAGTGATGACTGCTTTAGTACCAAAACCAATTCTTGTTAAAAACATTTTCATTTGTTCTGGAGTGGTATTTTGTGCCTCGTCAAGAATTATGAAGCTTTGATTCAAAGTTCTCCCACGCATATATGCAAGAGGAGCCACTTCCAATATTCCTTTCTCAAATAATTTTGTAACATTATCATAGCCGGCTAAATCATATAATGCGTCATATAATGGACGAAGGTAAGGGTCAACTTTTTGAGCTAAATCACCTGGTAAAAATCCTAATCTTTCCCCAGCTTCGACAGCAGGTCTAACTAAAACGATTCGCTTCACCTTTTCTTTATTTAAAGCATCCACTGCAGATGCTACTGCTAAATAGGTTTTTCCAGTTCCGGCCGGACCAATGCCAAAATTGATATCATGCTTCTGGATATTTTGTAAGTAAGAAATTTGACGTGGAGTTCTACCTTGTAAGTCAGTTTTTTTAGTTAATAGCTGCGGTGAAGTGTTCTGTTGGTCTGGAGCTACTTTATTAACTTCAATCATTAAAAGCTGTATATCTTCTTGTGATATAGCCTTGCTTGCTCGATAATAAAGGCTTTCAATCAATTGTGACGCAAGAGTTAATTCCTTCTTATTGCCATTAAATGTAAAAAGTGAGCCTTTCCTTGAAATAGAAATATTAAAACCGGCAGCAATTTGCTTTAAATTTTCATCAAGTACACCACATAAGTTAGCAAGCTTTTTATTATCATCATCTGGAAGATTTAAATTAACTTTCATGAGATTAGAGAGCCTATCTGCAAATTTTTTGTGTCGGTTTTGGCAACTTTAACATTTACGAATTTGTTCAGTAAACCAGAGTCTGCATTAGCTTCAACTATACGATTATTATCTGTTTTCCCTAATAGCACATCTTTATTTTTCTTAGAGTAATGGTCAAAAAGAACTCTTTGGCTTGTACCTTGCATTGATTGTGTATAAGCCTTTCCTTGGGAGACATTTATGTTTTGAAGCTCCTCAAGGCGCTGTTGTTTTACTTCATTAGGGATGCTGTCTTCAATGTATGAAGCGGGGGTGCCTGGTCTTGGGCTATATAGAAAGCTAAAGCTATAATCAAATTCAAGATCTTTCATTATTTTTATTGTCGACTCAAACTCATTGTCTGTTTCATTTGGGAATCCGATAATAAAATCTGAGGTTAACGAGATTTCTGGACATACTCTTCTTATTTTTCGGATTATTGATCTATATTCTAGCGTCGTATAATTTCTTTTCATTGCTGAAAGGACCCTATCAGACCCAGACTGTATAGGCAGATGAATAGTTTTTGCAAGCTTATCAATACTTCCAAAGCAATTAATGAGATTATCAGTCATTTCATTAGGGTGACTTGTAGTGAATCGGATACGTTTTATTTCTTTAATTTCTGCAACATATTCAAGTAAAAGTGAAAAATCGGCAATCTCTCCATTATCCATTTTTCCACGGTAGGCATTAACATTCTGCCCAAGCAATGTAATTTCACTTACCCCATTAAATGTTAACCTTACAATCTCATTTAGAATGCCTTCTAAATGTCGCGATATTTCTTCTCCTCTTGTGAATGGTACAACGCAAAAAGAACAATACTTACTACAGCCCTCCATAATCGAAACAGAAGCAGATGCACGATTTTTATTAATTATTGGAATATGGTCAAATTTTTCAATTTCTGGAAATGTAATATCTATCTGTGGTTTTCCAGAAATTTCTCTTTTATTGAGAAGTTCTGAAACTCTATGGAGGGATTGTGGCCCAAAAACAAGGTCTACATAAGGGGCTCTTTTAATAATATTTTCCCCTTCCTGACTCGCAACACATCCACCTACAGCTATTCTAAGGTTAGGCTTTTTTTCTTTTAGCTCTCGGAATCGCCCAAGATCACTAAAAACTTTTACCTCTGCTTTTTCTCTAATAGAGCATGTATTAAGAATAATTAGATCTGCATCTTCTGGGGCTGATGTTTCAGTAAGCTGGTTTTTTTTACTTAAGACACCTCCAATTTTTTCAGAATCATACTCATTCATTTGGCAGCCAAATGTTTTTATATAGTATTTGTTTGTCATTAAGTTATACCAAATTTTTTCATAAACAGCATTATAATGCTTTATAGCAGAAATTTTTAGTTGATTCTGTATATACCGAGCTGAATAGAGTAACATTTTGTAATGGAAAACTTCCCCATATTTATTGATATCAAGTCTAAGCCAGTTACTGTAATTGGTGGAGGAACTATTGCCCTAAGAAAAGTCACCTTATTAGCTAAAGCTAACCCAAAAATAACTGTCATTTCTAAAAGTATTTGTATTGCACTTAGTGAGTTATTAAAAAAACACAAAGGTAAATTTATTAAAAAAAGCTTTACTGAAAATGATATCAAGAGTCCTATTCTAATTATTGCTGCAACAAATAACTTTAAGGTTAATAAAGAGATATATCGAGTGGCTAATAAAAAAAATATACCCATAAATGTAGTGGATCAGCCTAAACTTTGTTCCTTCACAATGGGTTCAATTATTGAAAGAGATGCATTGGTCATAGCGATTACCAGTGGAGGAAAAGCTCCTGTACTTGCAAGAATGCTAAGAGAGAAAATTGAGGTACTTATTCCAGCTTCATATGGGAGTCTTGTTAATTATGTTGGAAATCTAAGAGGCTTTGTTAAGAAAAATATTAAATCAGGCAATAAGAGAAGAATATTTTGGGAGAATTTTTTTGAAAGTAATTTTGTATACAAATTTAATTCTAAAAAAAATAATCCTGCTAAAAAAGAATTCACTGATTTCTTTAATAAACAAAAGCCTAAGAATTATGGTGAAGTATTTCTTGTTGGCGCGGGCCCTGGCGAAAGAGATCTTCTTACATTAAGAGCACTTCATTTAATGCAGAAATGTGATGTTTGTATTTATGATAATTTAGTATCAGATGATGTGCTCGAACTTGTTAGGCGAGATGCTGAAATGGTTTATGCAGGAAAAAAAAGAGACCTACATACAATTTCTCAGGATGAAATTAATGAATTCTTAGTCATAAATGCGAAGCAAGGAAAGCGAGTTCTTAGGCTTAAGGGTGGCGATCCTTTTATATTTGGACGGGGAGGGGAAGAGATTGAAAGCTTAATGAAGCATAAGATAGCCTTTCAGGTTGTGCCTGGAATATCTGCTGCTAATGGAATTGCCTCTTATGCTGGGATTCCTCTTACACATCGGGATCACTCTCAAAGCTGCTTATTTTTGACAGGTCACTTTAAGGATGGTGCAATTAATTTTGAATGGCCTAAACTTATCGTTGAAAAACAAACATTAGTTGTCTATATGGGACTTCTTAGCCTTGGAGATTTAACTCATAATCTAATAACGCATGGAATGTCTAAAGCCATGCCAATTGCTGTTGTCGAAAATGGAACAACTACAAGTCAAAAAGTCGTGGTTGGTAAGCTCAGTAATATTAAATCAAAAGTTTCTAGAGCTAAGATTAAATCTCCTGCGTTAATTATTATTGGGACCGTAGTAAATTTAAGGGATCAGCTTAATTGGTTCAGTTAGTTGTTAACCCAGATTTAATGGGATTGTTAACTTAGCTTCAAGCCCACTTTCTTCTAGATTAATTAGTTCTAATCTCCCCCAATGAGCCTTAGCTATTTGATCGGCAATAGTTAACCCCAAGCCTGCCCCACCTTCATTACCTCTAGCTATATCGACTCTTTCGAAGGGTTCTAGCAGACGTTTCTTTTTATCCTCAGGAATTCCTGGCCCTTCGTCAATTATGCTGATTGAAAAACTCTCCTCATGGAGTACAGCTACAACTTTAACGTCACCTTTTGTATAAAAAAATGCATTATTAATGAGGTTATCAAGACATCTTTTGAAAGCCAATACCCTCAAGTCAACAAACAATTTTTTAGGAATATCGACTTTTTTATTTGTTTTTCTAAGCTTAAAATTATGCCCTGTTCTTTGATGTTTTAATTGAATCTCTTTCAGGAGTTGACCTAAATTTACACTAGTTATTGGTTCATCTTCAAAGCCTCGGGCAAAATCTAAAAACTGGTTAATAATTTCGTTTATTTCAGAAATATCCTGCTCCATACTATCCTTAGTCTCCTTCGATTTCTCCGGTAACATCTCAGAGGCAAGCCTTAATCTTGTTAAAGGAGTTCTAATATCATGTGAAACGCTAGCAAGTAAGAATCTTCTATTCTTGTTAATTTTTTCTAAATTATCTGACATTTCATTAAATGCCTCACTAACAGCATTAAATTCAGTAACACTGTCGCTAGGCAAGCGTTTTATCACTTGCCCAAATCGTATTTTATCCACCCCGTCAATTAGCCTATTTAGCGGCCTACTTATTCTTTTTGTTACAAGATAGGCTGCAGCTATGGCAAGCCCCAAAATAATTAGTCCCCATCCAATCCAATGGAGAGGAAACGGGCGGTCAATAATTTTTCTTGGAATTACTATCCAAAAAAGATCACTATCAATCTCAAAGCTCACCCATATACCTGGAATATCATAATGATTTACAGTTATCATTGTGCCCTGTGGTAGTGCACGGGTAATTTTTTTGGCCACTGATTGAAGAAATGGGTCGTTCGGAATATCTTCTAAAGGTTCGAAATAGTATGCGGGGTAAATGCTTACATCACCCATGCCCGAGAGTTGACTTAATAGATTTATTCTTTTGTTGGTTGCTGCAGCCTCAATAGATGCTTTTGTAAAGTTTACAATTGTGATAATTTCCTGAGCCATTGATTTTGCTCTTGGCTCTCTTTCAAAATAATCAAATATTTTTAATGAGACAACTTGTGACAGAATAAGGAGTACTGAGATTATCAGCGTAAATCTTGAAAGAAGGCTTGAAGGAAGAAGTTTCAATTATTTTTTTTCACCATCTGGATTAAATATATAGCCAAACCCCCATTTTGTTTGAAGAAAGACTGGTTTATTGGGGTCTTCCTCAATCAACTTTCTGAGACGGGAAATTTGTACATCAATACTCCGGTCAAATACATCAAGCTCTTTTCCTTTCGAAAGCTGCATAATTTGATCTCGGGATAATGGTTGCATAGGGCGCTCGGCAAAAACTTTTAGCAAATCATATTCACCGGTAGTAATTGAAATTTCATCATTATTTTGATGTAAGCTTCTTTGCTCAATATTAAAAATATAATCACCAAATTTAACTACTTTACTCTTAGATAAAACTTTAGCGCTATCTTGCCTTCTAAGGATGGCAGTGATGCGCGCTAGAAGTTCTCTGGGATTAAAAGGCTTGGGTAGATAGTCGTCAGCACCCATCTCTAACCCAACAATTCTATCAACCTCATCCCCTTTTGCGGTAAGCATAATTATTGGAATAGTAATTCCATTTACTCGCAGTCTCTGGCAAATATTTAAACCAGTTTCATCTGGCATCATTAAATCCAGCACAATAAGACTAATGTCATTATTTTTTAGAGCTAAATCTAGCGATTTTCCACTATCGGCTGTAATTGTAGATAATCCCTGATCTGTAAGATACTTTGCTGTCAACTCCCTAATACCTGGATCATCATCGACTAATACAATCAACTGTTCTTTTTTCTCTGTCATAATTTTTTATTATCTTAGATAGATGTTTACATATTTAATAGCTCATTTTAACCTTAATTCATCGTTAATGTAATGTTACAATTGTGTAACAATTTAGGTACGATTTGTAATACTAAATTAACAATTGATTTGCATACTAACTATCCACTTAAGAGAAAGATTGCTTAAATTATATGGTATCTAATTTTAATAAAACATTGATTATTATAGGCTTATTTGTAACAAGCATCGCCTATAGTGAAGTAAAAACAAATCAAATGTCGATTGAACAACAAATAATAGATGAAGAATCAGCTGAATTACAACAGATTCATGATGCATTAACAAAATTTTCTCAATTTAATGATAAAAATAGTATTATTTATCAGCAAAAGCTAAGAGAGATGCTTGATAGTGTAGAGCTCCGCTTTCTTTCATGTGACATTGATAATGATAAAACTCTCGATGTATTTGAAACAACTCAATGCCTACCCCAGGTTGCAAGACAATTTCGAAAGGTTGATATAGATAATGACAATGTAATAACATTGGATGAAATTTCAATCATGGCAAGAAAATTTGCTGAAAAAAGAAAAGCCGATGAGAGTTTTACCGCGAAAGATCTAAATTTACCCTCACAAATTATATCCTCTGAGAAGCGCGCCACAGATAAACAAAAATCTCCACTTTAACTCGTAAGTAATTTGGGATAAAATCCCAGTCTCATGATAGAAATTGCCTCTAGTAATACTTTTCACAATATTACACTGCCTGATGTCGACAAAATGTCGCATAACCCTTTTTTGGACCTAAAATTCTTACTTGCATTAGAGGACTCAAATTCAATTGGTAAAGACACTGGCTGGATTGCCTTCCCAATTATCGCAAAAAATAATAATGAAACTGTCGGCTTTATGCCAATTTTTCTTAAAGAGCACTCTTATGGGGAGTATGTTTTTGATTGGGCGTGGGCTGAATCTTTTCACCAACATGGTTTAAATTACTACCCTAAAATGCTATGTGGAATTCCATTTACTCCGATAACGGGCCCTAGAATTTATGCTCAAGATATAGAGGTAAAAAAAATACTTATTAAAGCACTTGAGAGAATACTAGAAGAGCATGGCATCTCATCATGCCACATTTTATTTCCTGATGAGCAAGATCATAAGCTGCTAAATGAAATTGGGTGGCTATCAAGACATGGAGTCCAATTTAAATGGCAGAATAAAAATTATAATAATTTTGATGACTTCCTGATGACCCTGACTCATAACAAAAGAAAAAAAATTAGGCAGGAGAGAAAGAAAATAAAAAATAGCAATATTTGTATAACTCAAAAAACTGGAGAAAAAATTAAAATTGTAGATGTTGATTTTTTTTACCGATGCTATTGTAATACCTACCGAGATCATCATTCATCCCCATATTTAACTAATAATTTTTTTCACAGACTACTAAACGCCATGCCTGAAAAAATATTATTAGTAGAAGCTGAGTTTGAGGGTAAAAAAGTGGCAAGTGCTTTTAATGTTATTGGTAGCGATACTCTCTATGGAAGGTACTGGGGAGCCCTTACATACATACCAGGACTTCATTTTGAACTATGTTACTACCAAGGGCAGGAATTTTGTATTGAAAATAAATTAGAGTTTTTTGAAGGCGGCGCGCAGGGTGAGCATAAATTAGCTCGTGGTTTTGAGCCTTTCTCAACATATTCAAATCATTTTATTTCTAATCAGGATTTCAGAATAGCTATCGAGAGTTTTTTGGACGCTGAATCTGGAAAAATGCACGAATATTCTAATGAATTAGATGATAGGAAGCCATTTAAGAAAGTTTAATGATTAATCTACTATGAAGTTTACAAATAGACTTAATAGGCTAAGTAGTAAAATAATTACAATAAAGCCAATAATTAAAAAATAGCTAACTCCATTCTCTTCGATAAATTTATCATCCTGTTTAAATTTATCATTATTTTGGACGCCAAAAAATGCTGCCAATACACTCTGTATAATACGAAGAATTTTCATGGAAATACTATCCCTGATTTAAGCTATTTTTTTAAATCGGTTGTTTATATTTAAATAATAAATGGTGGTGATGGAGAGATTTGAACTCTCGACCTCAGCATTATGAATGCTGCGCTCTAACCAACTGAGCTACATCACCGTATACTCAACAGCGTGAGATTATATTTTTATAAAGACATAAAGTCAAAGATTGGTTAGACATTAAAGCGGAAATGCATAACGTCACCATCCTTTACTATATAGTCCTTTCCCTCTAACTTCATCTTTCCAGCTTCCTTTGATTTTAACTCACCTTTATATTTGGTGAAGTCATCATAATTTATTACCTCAGCACGAATAAAACCTTTTTCAAAATCAGTATGAATAACACCCGCTGCTTCTGGAGCAGTAGCACCAATCTTGATGGTCCAAGCTCTAACTTCCTTTATGCCTGCCGTGAAGTATGTTTGTAATCCAAGTAATTGGTAAGCATTTCGAATTACTCTATTTAAGCCTGGTTCATCTAGATTTAATTCGGAAAGAAATAGCAACTTTTCTTCATCTTCTAGTTCCGAAATATCCGATTCTATTTTCGCACAAACAGTAACAACTGGACAATTTATTGAGCTAGCATAACTATTAAGATCATCAAGCAATAGATTGTTCTTAAAGCCTTTTTCATCAACATTAGCTAAAAACATAACAGGTTTTATTGTAATCAAACAGAGGGGCCTAATAAGTCCTAGCTCATCATTGTCGAGATTTAAACTAATTGCGAGTAATCCTTTGTCAAAACAATCCTGGAGTCTTTGATAAATTTGGAGAATTTTTATTGCTTCCTTGTCCCCTGACTTTGATTTCTTAGATTCCTTACCGATAGCTTTTTCTAATGTCTCCATATCAGCTAAAATTAATTCAGTATTAATTGTTTCTATGTCAGATAGTGGGTTGATTGTATTGGAGACATGGATAATATTTTCATCATTAAAGCATCGAACAACGTGCATGATAGCATCTGTCTCTCTTATATTAGCTAAGAATTTATTCCCCAACCCCTCTCCTTTTGATGCCCCTGCAACCAATCCTGCAATATCGACAAATTCTACAATAGCAGGTTGAATTTTTTCTGGACTAACGATAGCTGAAAGAGCTTCAATTCTTTCATCAGGCACCTCGACAACACCAACATTTGGCTCTATTGTGCAAAATGGATAGTTCGCAGCTTCAATTCCAGCTTTGGTTATAGCATTGAAAATTGTAGATTTTCCTACGTTAGGCAGACCAACAATTCCACATTTCATAAATTAACCCTAGTATTCTAATTTGAATGAAGATTGAGCATGGCTTTATCAAACTCACCAGCTGTAAGTAAAGAAAAAATTTTATAACTGTTAAAAATACTACCTTCTATGCTTTCCATGTCATGCTTTATTGGAGCTTTTAGTACGAAGTTTGTAACTAAACTCTTGTCTCCTGGATGGCCAATACCAATTCTTAGCCGCCAAAAATTATTTGACTGCAGCGAGGAAATAATACTTTTTAGACCATTATGTCCGCCATGGCCACCACCTAATTTTAATTTAATATTTCCTGGTTCAATATCTAATTCGTCATGCACCACGAGTATTTCGTCAGGCTCAATTTTGTAGTATTTTGAGAGTGATAAGATCGACAAACCACTGTCGTTCATAAAGGTGTTGGGTTTTAGGAAGTAATAGTCACTTTCTTCCGTGTATTTTGCGAAGCTACCTATGAATTTTGATGATTTTTTAAGTGTCAGTCTATGATTTTTTGCAATGAAATCAATCCACCAGAACCCTGCATTATGTCGAGTTTTTTCATAACTCCCCCCAGGATTACCAAGACCAACAAAAAGTTTAATTTTACGCATTAGAAAATAAAGCACCCTTGGTAGGGCGCTTTTTATTTTATCTATTCCTTAGGTTTGTTGGATGATTCTTCTGCTGAATCTTCACCGTCTTTTGATTCCTCTCCATCAGCACCTTCTTCTCCATCAGCACCTTCACCTTCTTCAGGAGTAATAACTTCTTCTGTAACAACTTTAGGTTTGGATATAGAAGTTATAATAGGATCATTTTCTTCAGACAATCCTGTTAGCTCAACACCTTCAGGGACCCTTATTTCGGATAAGTGAATTGAATCACCTATTGATAAATCAACTAAATCAACCTCAATGTAAGTTGGTAAGTCTTTTGGTAGACACGCAATATCTACATCAATCATAATATGGGAAACAATACCACCTTCTAATTTAACTCCAGGAGCAATTTCTTGATTCAAGAAATGGAATGGTATCTTAACGCTTAGTTTTTTATTCTCATCAATTCTTTGGAAGTCGATATGTAGGATGTTATCTTTCACTGGATGGAGTTGATAGTCTCTAAGAAGAACTTTTTCACTTTTACCATCAAGATTTAATGCTAGGATTGAGGCATGAAATGCTTCGTGTTTAAATTTCATCATAAGCTCTTTACTGTCTAGCTCAATACTTTTTGCCTCATCCTTACCGCCGTATAGAATTCCAGGTGTTTTCCCTGAATGTCGAAGACGGCGGCTCGCACCCGTTCCTTTCAATGCACGTTCATTTGCTATTATTTCAATTTTCATTAGTACACTCCTAAAAAAATAGACCCGCGACCAGGTCTATTTGTTGTATTGGCAATTTAGCCAATAATGTTAATCCATAAACAAAGAACTCACAGAATCTTCATGGCTAATTCGCTTAATAGTTTCTGCCAAAATTCCTGCTACAGACACCTGCCTGATTTTTTTAGAATTCTTAGCATCCTGAGAAAGCGTAATTGTATCAGTAATTACAATTTCATCAAGTTGAGATTTGTTGATTAGATCAATGGCTTGACCAGAGAATATTGGGTGAGTCGCATAAGCAACTACTTTTTTGGCCCCATGTTTTTTTAATGCAACTGCAGCCTCACATAAGGTATTTGCGGTATCAACAATATCGTCAATAATTACACATGTTCTATCCTTAACATCCCCAATAATATTCATTACCTCAGAAACATTAGGCTTTGGCCTTCTTTTATCAATAATTGCTAGGTCGGAACCTAAAATTTTTGCACAGGCTCTAGCTCTAACTACTCCACCAACGTCAGGTGACACTATGACTACTTCTTCATAGTTTTGCTTGTTGAGATCTTCTAACAATACGGGAGTAGCATAAATATTATCAACAGGGATATCAAAAAATCCCTGTATTTGGTCTGAATGTAAATCCATCGTTAGAAGGCGGTTAACACCTACGCTCGTTAGCATATTTGCAACTACTTTGGCAGTAATTGCAACCCTTGCTGACCTAGGCCTTCTATCTTGTCTGGAATATCCTAGGTATGGGATAGCTGCTGTAATTCTTGCTGCAGAAGATCGTCTTAACGCATCTACCATTACCATAATTTCCATCAGGTTGTCATTTGTGGGGTTACTAGTGGACTGGAGGATAAACACATCTTTACCTCGAACATTCTCAAGAAGCTCAACGGTTGTTTCTCCGTCACTGAAATGCCCAACAGTTGCCTTGCCTAGTTTCATTTCTAAGTGCGTAGAAACTTTCTCTGCTAGGTCAAAATTAGCATTCCCAGTAAAAACCATCAATGATTTAGTATTCAAGGGCATTCATCCTAGTTAAATTGGCTGGGGAGGAAGGATTCGAACCTTCGCATGCATGGATCAAAACCATGTGCCTTAACCAGCTTGGCGACTCCCCAATTAATCGGTCAAGTAAAAAGGGTGTACCGATAAACCCTTAACTCCATAAATTTCTATATTTTTTGGCTTCAATCGTTCAATTTCTTTAGACTGAAAATTACTTTTTGGTCTTAAAAATATACTTGACCCAGTCCCTGACATTTTGGCATAACCAAAATTTTTCATCCAGTCCATTAGAGCAGACATAGTCAAAAATTTCTTAATTACTAGACTCTCAAGATCGTTATCAATAAAACCATGTTTTTTTGAGTCGAATGAGGACGCTATTTTCAACGGATTTACATTATTTGTCAATTTAAAAGAGGCAAATATTGCCCTTGTTGAAATAGAAATATTTGGAACAGCGACGACAAAATCAAATTCTGGGATACTTATAGGGTGAAGTTCGTCCCCAATACCGCCAACCCATGCATTTTCACCAAAAATGAAAAAAGGCACATCCGCCCCCAATTTTAAGCCTAATTGCATTAATTTATCTTTTGATAAGTCAAGCTGGCAAATTCTATTTATTGCCATTAAAATTGTAGCAGCATCTGAGCTTCCTCCACCAAGTCCTGCCCCAACAGGAATATTTTTTTTAATTTTTATGTCAACTCCAATAGACGTTCTGTCTAGAATGAGACTACAGGCTTTATATGCTATGTCATTTTTCTTAGAGATTAAAGCAGAACTGTTCTCAATATTAATTTTATTATCATCTCTGAGCCTTATAGATATTTCGTCATAAAGACTTATTAATTGAAATACACTTTGTAAGTTATGATATCCATCTGGTCTTTTATTTAGTATCTTTAGGAATAAGTTCAATTTAGCGGGAGCTAAAAATTTAGCAAATGGTAAGCTAGAATTTATATTAGCTTTCATATTTTTAGGGCATTAATAAAAATTTTGAGATTAATATTTTCCTTTGTATATTCGACTGTTTTTGGAATTCTTCGCAGGGCGTCATGTATTCCACTAAACCTTATAACCCATCCATGGAAATCAACCGATATATTTTTAGTGCCGGAAAGCGTTGAGGGCGGTGATAACAAAAACTTTTTTAGTATAAAAATATTATTACTACTACCAAATATATTCTTTATAATATTTTCAGTTTCTTTTGATTGAGAAGGCGAGGCAGATCTAAATGAAATTTTCCTAGGAGATTCAGTTAAGGAAACTTTAGCTATGACATTATTGAATGGATCGTATATTTCAATAGTGTCATAGCCGTTTTTAGATACCCATTTAATTCTTCCTGATAACCCTTTTTCCTTTATGAATAAATAAATTTTTCCAGAAAGTAGGAAGTTTTTAATTTCTGGAGTGTTTAAATTTTTTATATACTCGTTGTAATTTAAGGGGGCATCTTTTTTTGATTGCTGAATATTGGCACAACCAAGAATTATTGGCAGTAAGAATAAAATAAGTGCAATTTTCATCTATAAATTATTTTAATCTATTTTGAGTTTCAATTAATACAGTGTTATCAGGATATTTCCCTAATGAATTGCTAAGAATATTCATGGCTTCCTCAACCTTTTCTTTTTTCCAAAGCACTTCCGCAAGATGTGCAGCAATCTCTGGATCCTCTTGTATGGCAAATGCTTTTTTAATAAATTGGTGAGCTAAATTTAATTTACCAAGCTTAAAATATACCCACCCCATGCTATCAAGAATATAATGATTTCTAGGTTGGATAGATAACGCTATCTCAATATATTTTTTTGCTTCATCAAGCTTAACATTTCTATCAGCATACGAATAACCTAGAGCATTGTAGGCTAATGCGTAGTCTGGTTTGAGCTTAATAGCCTCCTTAAGTAACTGTTCAGATAATATAGTATTCCCAAGTTTGTCAGCTAGCATTGCGTAATCAAATTTAAATTTTGGAGAATTTGTAAAATTAGCTTCTTCTTTTTTCATGAGATCCAGACTTTCTGTTTTTCTATCATTATTAAAAAGTAGGGAGGTTTTAAATTGAAGAATTTGTATACGCTCTTCTTCAATTAAATTTGGGTGCCCATCAAGTGAGGTAATAGCATTATCAATTGATTCTTGAGCTGCAATAAACTGTGCAGCTAACAGTTTTGATTCTAGAAAAAATGCTCCAGATGAAATTTTGTTTAAGTAGGATATAGCGTCCTGAAATTTATTTTTTTCATAATAAATTTTTGCCAAATAAATAAAAATTTGGGGAGGATTTTCATAACCTCTATCTAACGCCTGATTAAAATAAGTTTTTGCTAGGTCTAAATCATTGAGCTCTATTGATAAAAGTGCAACAGTTAAGCTGATTTGAGGGGATGCTAAGGAGCTATTAACAAGCTTTAGGAATTGTTTTTTTGCTTCGTCATAGTTTTTTAAAGTTGTTAACGTTTTTGCATATTCCAATCTAACCCCATTTGATTTAGGGTTTTTGTTTAGATAAGAGCGATAAAAATCGAGTGCCTTTTCAGGTGAGCTCCTTCTAATAGTGTAGCCTCTAAAAAGTGCTGCTGTATCCCAGCCGGGTTTTAATTTATCTGTAATATCTAGCTGGACCCCCGTTAATTTTCTATCACCAGCCATATAAGCTGCATGAGCTATAGAAAAATGCGCTTCAGCCAAACCCTCATAAGGCTTTGCTATTTCTATTACAAATCTTAAGGCATTTTTTTTATTTTCGACTTTAGATAAAATAGTATTAAGGTATACAAAACCATCTGCACGCGTTTTTTCTTCATTTTTTAATAATTTTTCTATTAACGGTCTAGCCTTTGTTAAATTGCCACTTGCAATAAATAGCTCTGCCAAAACCTGTTCTGCAGCAATGGAATTTTTATCTAATTTACGCCATACATCAGCTGAATCCATTGCAAGGCGGCCATTTCTTGATCTCCCTGCGACGTCCGTAGCTCTCTGGGCTAGTGAAGTATTTTTAGTTAATTTAGCTAGGTCTAAATAAAGATGCCCTGCTGTATTAAGATCTCCTCTTTGGGATGCAATCTCAGCTAGTAGAAATTTATAGACAAACTCAGCATTAGAATTTTTAATGGCGGCAGGCTTATTTTCATCAAATATTTCAGCATCAATAGAATGTGCATTCGTAAATATTGAAAGTGAAAGAGCAAAAAGAAGGTGCGTAAGTTTATTTTTTATCATTGTGTAATGTCTTAATTAAATAACGTATTTTAAGCTTAAGTGTAAACTAAAATACTTTGGATGAATATTTACCTATAAAAGACTGCACTTTTTGCATATAATTCATTCTTCTTAAATATTTTATATGAACTTTTAAGTTTAGTAGACTCTATTTAACATATCAATCGTGGATTAATTATGGCAACACATACGTTACAAGCAATGGATTTATCCAGATTATTTGGCACAAATCAGGCAGTCAAGAACGTAACATTTCATCTTAATAAGGGGGAAGTGTTAGGTTTTTTAGGGCCAAATGGCGCAGGAAAATCAACAACAATGAGAATGCTCACTGGTAACTTGGCTCCTACACAGGGCTCTATTAAAGTTTGTGGCATTGATATTGTCAATAGACCAAAAGAGGCCAAAAGTAATATTGGTTACCTCCCAGAAATGAGACCTCTATATAAAGAATTAACTGTCGATGAGTTTTTGACAATTGCTGCAAGATTTCATAATGTAAATTCAAGAAATATTAATAAAGCTGTTGAAGCAGCCAAGGATAAATGTGGCCTAGGACACATGAGCAAAAGATTGATTGAAAATTTATCAAACGGATACCAACAGAGAGTAGGTATAGCTCAAGCAATCATTCATGAGCCAGAAATTGTTATACTAGATGAGCCTACTGTTGGTTTAGATCCAATACAAATCAGAGAGATTAGAAAGCTTATTAAGGATATTGGAAAGAAACATAGCGTAATTTTATCGACACATATTTTGCCGGAAGTTGAAATGGTTTGTGATCGTGTCCAAATTATCGATAAAGGTAGTTTAGTTTATCATGGCTCAATAGAAGATTTAAAGCAGCAGAGAAAGGGAAATAAATTATTGGTTGGCCTATCAAAGCCCCCTGTGATTAAGGAAATTTTATCAATAGAGGGAATCTCGTTAGTAGAGAAAGTTGAGCATGGAATGTTCCGAATTCATATTAATAGTGAATATATTCCAGCTGAAGAAATTGTTGCAATATCGATAAAAAAAGGATGGGGCCTATTTCATATTGCTCCGGACATTACGAGCTTAGAAGATATTTTCGTTCAATTAACTCAGATGCAACCTAAATAAAAAATTAAGGCTTATTATGATTATTAATATCGCTAGAAAAGAATTAAAAACTGTTTTTGCATCTCCGATGGGATGGATAATTTTATCTCTTTTAATGTTTGGTTTTGGGTGGATGTATCTAGATGGAGTAAATAACTATTTTCAGATTATGTCTGGGTCGATCCGTCCGGCAGAAAGAGTTGGGGTTACTATATTTGTTGGCCAAACGGTTTATGGCGCAGCTAATTTCTTAATGACGGTTGCTACACCACTGTTAACAATGAGGTTGATTAGTGAAGAAAGAAGAAATCAAACATTACCATTTTTATTTAGTGCGCCAATCTCATTAACTGAAATAGTATTGGGTAAGTTCCTAGGTTTAGTAATCTTTTTAGGTATTTTAGTAGCGTATATTTTTATTATGTTATCCACCCTAAATATTTGGGCAGATATTGATTTTGGGTATCTATTGGGCAATTCTTTTGGATTAATGTTGTTGGTAGCTAGTTTTTCTGCTCTGGGCATATACTTTTCAAGTCTAACTAATCAGCCAATTA
>Ga0307998_1000060_pt1 | contig 61187 bp, 65 predicted proteins | sample Davwhametageno37_FD_203147 | JGI IMG/M metagenome (GOLD analysis project Ga0307998, IMG submission 203147) | Marine microbial communities from Davis Island wharf, Antarctic Ocean - #37 | ecosystem: Environmental > Aquatic > Marine > Unclassified | place: Antarctic Ocean: Davis Island wharf... | reverse complement strand
CAAATAATCTTGATCAGGCAGAAAAATTAGCGCTAAAAAAAACCTGCAGTCATGCAAAGCTTGAGGATGGCTTGAATATTCTAGAGCTTGGTTGTGGATGGGGATCACTCAGTCTCTGGATGGCTAAGAATTATCCTAAAAGCTCAATAACAGCCGTATCAAATTCATCCTCACAACGCTCATATATATTATCTCAAGCAAGATTAAGGAAACTTAAAAATATCAAGGTAATAACTTGCGACATAAATAACTTTAAGACTATTAAGAAATATGACAGAGTAGTTTCTGTGGAGATGATTGAGCATATGCGAAACCATAGGAAGTTATTTGCAAATATTTCTGGGTGGCTTAATCCTAAAGGTATGTTCTTCATGCATATCTTTGTCCATAAGTCGCAGCCTTACCTCTTTGAGGTTCAGGATAAAGACGATTGGATGAGTCAGTATTTCTTTTCAGGCGGTATGATGCCAAGTGAGGATCTTCCACTTCACTTTCAAGATAAGCTCAAGATTAAGGAACAATGGACATGGTCAGGGGAGCATTATCAAAAGACTGCTAATGCATGGCTTGATAATATTGATAAAAATAATTTGAATGCTATAAAAACTTTAGAGCTTATATACGGAAAAAACGATGCACACAAATGGCTACAACGCTGGAGAATATTTTTTATGGCGTGTGCTGAACTTTGGGGCTTTAACGAAGGAGATGAGTGGCGAGTTTCCCATTATCTGTTCAAAAAATGAAATCTAAATTAATCAATTTTCTTTTATTTCAAGTTGGATGGTTTACTGCTATTTTGGGGGCAGCTTACGGGAAAACTACCGAAGCGTTAATCGTTTCCACAATTATTATCTTAATCCATCTAAAAATTATTCCAAATCGTAAGGATGACATTATATTGTTTATCTATGCTGCCATTGCAGGCTTTTTCTTCGATGGCCTCATACAGTATAACAATCTAATCTTATATAATAATCCAGGGTGGCCCTACCCACTAACTCCATTATGGATCATCATTCTTTGGGTGATGTTCGCTATGACTTTAAACCATAGCCTTAGTTGGCTAAAGGGACAGGTATTGTTAGCTACATTATTTGGTGCGATTGGTGGGCCTTTAGCCTATATTGCAGGAGAGAAATTAGGCGCAATAACCATTAGTGGATCTCAGACATTATTTGTACTTTCAGTGGGATGGGCATTTATTACACCGCTGTTAGTTTATTTATCTGTAAAAAAATGATTGATATTTATATCAATATAGCCGGCAACTTATTTATCTTCGCGATCTTTGGTTGGGCGGTCAGTCTCATAACAAAAAATGTGACGCATGTAGACAGTATGTGGAGTATATTTTTTGTTATTGCATACATAACAGCAATGCAAGAAATGAGGATACTTTCCTATCAAAATATAGCAGTCTTATTTTTAGTTATGATTTGGTCAGCAAGACTTACAGTCTATCTTTCAATTCGAAACTTTGGATCAAAGGAGGATATTCGGTACCAGGAAATTAGGAGTAATAATGAACCAAACTTTAAATTCAAAAGTTTATATATAATATTTATATTCCAGGCTGTATTAGCCATGATCATATCCCTACCATTAATTGCCCTAGCAACCAGTAGTCACCCTTACGGTATGCTTGATATGGTTGGGCTAGGAATCGTTATATTTGGCATATTATATGAAACCATAGCTGACTATCAACTTAAACAATTTGTTAAGGGTAATCACAAGGGAGTCCTAGATACAGGTTTATGGCGACATTCAAGACATCCGAATTATTTTGGCGAATTTCTAGTTTGGTGGGGCTTTTATATTGTCTCTTTTGGGTCTGGGCATCTAATTACAATTTTCTCACCCATTCTCATGACATGGCTACTTCTTAAATTTTCTGGTATTGGCAGAATGGAAAGTACCATTTCAGGTAGGCGACCGGGATATAAAATATACGCACAACAAACATCGAGCTTTATCCCATGGCCCCGAAAAAAATAGCTTACTTACTTAGTCTGTTGCTCATTATCTCTGAGAACATAATGGCTCGAGAATGGAAATTTGATGCAATCCTTAATGATAAAGTTATAGGGCAACATGTATTCGAAGTTGATGATAAAAAATCCGTGAGCTCAGCTGATTTCCATATTGAATTCATGTTTATGGACATACACTATAAACATGAATCTAAAGAATCTTGGAGCCAAGGATGTTTAACTAAAATCACAAGTGAAACGGATGATGATGGAGACAAAAATCAGGTCAATGGCTTTTTAAATAACAACGAGTTTCTAATTAAAACCATTAAAATTAGTCAGTCCCTTCCTCCTTGCGTCATGACTTTTGCGTACTGGAACCCAAAAATATTAAAGGAACTAAAGCTTTTAAATTCCCAGAATGCGGAATGGCTTGATATAGAAACAACGTTAATTAAACAAGAATCAATGTTGGTTAAAGGTCAAAACGTAATGACAAATCATTATGTTTTAAAAGGAACTAAGGAAGGTCGTGAGCGTCTAGTAATTGATCTTTGGTATGATGAAAAGATGAATTGGGTTGGCTTAAAATCACCGACACCAATAGGTGACATTTTCTATAAATTAATTTAATTAGTTGTTATATATGATTGTTTTTAAAAGAATTTTTTTAGTACTTTTTTTAATATCTGGCTGCTCAATGAACACAATAAAACTTAAAACTGTTGATGATGTAAACATAGGTGAATTTATGGGTTCATGGTATGTCATTGCTCACATACCTACATTTATCGAAAAGGAAGCTTATAACGCAATTGAGTCGTATAAGCTTAATAATGATGGAACCATTGCAACGACTTTTACCTTCAACAAAGGCTCCCTTGAAGGTCAAAAAAAAACATACAACCCAAAAGGTTTTGTTGTAAAAGGCACAAATAACGCCCAATGGGATATGCAGTTCATATGGCCAATTAAATCTCAATATAAAATAACTTATCTAGATAATGACTACAAAACAACGGTAATATCGCGTGATGCCCTTGATTATGTATGGGTAATGGCAAGGAGCAAAGTGATAGATAAACCAGAGCTCGATAAAATAATGTCTCACATAAAGGCTTTAGGATATAACATGGACTTAATTAGAATGATTCCTCATCAATGATACGTTTAACTAAATATTTAATACGTTATTTTCTTGGCTGGTTTGATAATAGAGTTGTCGAAGCAAAATACCTCGACATCAACCTGCATGGAAAAGAAATTGATTGGGCTAGAGTTATCCCCTACATTATTATTCACCTCTCTCTTATATCACTTTTCTTTGTTGGAGTAAGCAGGACTGCAATTGTGATATTCATATTAATGTATGCCATTAGAATGTTTGCTATTACTGGCTTCTATCACCGTTATTTTTCTCATAAAGCTTTTAAAACAAGTCGGATGATGCAATTTATATTTGCTATTGTAGGTGCTTCAGCAGTTCAGAGAGGTCCTATCTGGTGGGCTGCACACCACCGAGAGCATCATATGCATTCCGATACAATTAAGGACAAACATTCACCCAAAGCACATAGCTTCTTTTGGAGCCATACAGGATGGTTTCTAACTAAAGCTAATTTTCTAACTCATACAAGGATGGTGAAGGAGCTTTCGCGTTACCCAGAACTAAGGTTAATTGATCGTTTCGATATCATCGTCCCTATCATGACTTGTATATCCATTTATTTATTTGGTGAGTATTTATATGTTAGCCACCCTACTTTGAATACTAACGGCCTACAACTGCTGTCATGGGGCTTTGTATTATCAACAGTTGTTTTGTACCATTCTACATTCCTTGTAAATTCAGTAGCTCACCTTTGGGGGGAAACTCGATACAAAACCAAGGATGAAAGCAAAAATAATTTTTTTATTGCCTTACTTACATTTGGTGAGGGATGGCATAATAATCATCATCATTTCCCAGGCTCAGCTCGCCAAGGATTCTATTGGTGGGAAATTGATATAACGTATTACATTCTTAAATTAATGTCAGTATTTGGCTTAATATGGGACGTAAGAACTGTGTCTAATAATATTAGGGAATCGAACCGAGTAAACCCTAAAAATTCCAATTAAATAATAATGAAAATAGCTATAGTTGGTGCTGGTATCTCTGGGAATACTATCGCCCACCTTCTTCATAAAGAACATAAAATCACAGTATTCGAAAAGAATGACCGCATTGGAGGACATTCACATACACATAATATTGAAATAGAGGGTAAGGCTATTTCTGTCGATACAGGATTTATTGTTTTCAATAAAAAAACTTATCCCTTATTTACATCATTACTCGACAAATTGAACGTTGATTACGAGCATAGTAATATGAGCTTCAGTGTTTTCTCAAAACTTTCTGGTCTTGAATATAATGGGACAAATCTAAATACACTATTTTCCCAAAGGAAAAACTTATTCAATTATAAGTTTATTAAAATGATTTTCGAAATATTTCGCTTTAATAAAGAGGCACTTGAACTCCTTAATGCTAAAGAAGAAATGCCATTAGGTGATTATTTGGCTAATAATAATTACTCAGGCTATTTCTCAAAACATTATATATTGCCAATGGGCTCAGCAATCTGGTCGTCTAATTTAAAAACGATGCTTAACTTTCCAGCCAAGTTTTTTGTAAAATTTTTTCATAACCATGGCATGCTCAATATTAATAACAGACCTCAATGGCTAACGGTAACTGGAGGATCAGAATCCTATATTAAAAAACTATGCGACCCATTTATCGACTCAATAAAACTGAAATCTAATATAAGATTCATTGAAAGAATGGAGAATAAGGTCGTCATTCATCATCATAATGGTAGTAGTGAGGGCTTTGATTATTTATTCATGGCCTGCCATAGCGATGAAGCCTTAGGCCTGATAAAAGATACTAGCAGCCTAGAAAAAAAACTATTAGGATCTATTCCGTACTGTGATAATGATGTTTATTTGCATACAGACGCTTCAATAATGCCAAAACATAAATTATCATGGGCTGCATGGAATTATAATATCGATAACAAAAGCCATGAGCCTATATCTCTGACATACAATATGAACATACTTCAAAATATTAAAAGTGAGAACCCTATTCTTGTGACACTAAACCCAAAGAGTAATCTTGACCCGAAAAAAATTATAAAAAAATTAAATTATGCGCACCCTACGTTTTCGATTGATGGCATTAGCGCACAAAAAAACTATCACTTAATCTCAGGAGTTAACCGAACATTTTATGCTGGGGCTTACTGGGGTAATGGATTCCATGAGGATGGAGTAAAAAGTGCATTTGATTCAGTAAGCCAGCTAAATAAGCTGTTAAATTAATATGCATGCAATCTATCAAGGTACAATTGCACACACACGATTTTCATCAAAATTACATAGATTTACTTATAAAACTAACATGCTTTACTTAGATCTTGATGAGCTTCAGAGTGCATTCTTAGGAAAGTTGTTTTGGGGCTATAACAAGCCAAATCTAGCTTCCTTTTATCGATCAGATTTTTATGGTAATAAAAGTAAAACGATTAAAAAGTCGATTCAGTCTTTATTAGTAAATAAAATTAATTTAAATCATAAAGGAAAAGTTTTTCTATTAACAACTATTCGTTACTTTGGTTTCGCATTTAACCCTGTTAGCTTTTACTATTGTTTTGATGAATCATCAAATATTCAGGCAATTGTCTCTCATATAACAAATACTCCATGGAACGAAAAGCACGTCTATGTTCATGACTGTAGAAATAAACCATCAATGTCTAAGAAGTTTGAATTTGATAAAGACTTTCATGTCTCACCTTTTATGCCAATGAACATCAATTATAGTTGGGTATTTAGCCCCCCTAAGGACTTCCTTTATGTTTCAATGGATAGTTACAATAACGATAAATTGATATTCAATGCTACCCTTAAAATGACAAAGAGAGCATGGGGTAATTTTACACTGAATAAAATTTTATTCTTATCGCTACCCATGTCGATTAAATCGACTGTATTAATTTACTTTAACGCATTGATATTATTTATAAAAAGAGCCAAGTTCTTTCCGCACCCATGATAAGAGAATATATTAACGAATTTTCAAAAAAATTAGTGCATAGAAGTTTAAAAAAAATTTCTAACGGCACACTTTCAATTATTGACGGAAGTGATAGGCATAAATTTGGTGGTGATAATAATCTAAATGCTGAAATTATAGTCAACAACCCAAGGTTCTATACAGAGATCCTACTTGGGGGATCTATAGGAGCAAGTGAATCTTATATCCATAATTCATGGGCATCAAAAGATTTGACAAAAGTGATACAGCTGATGGCTCGCAATCAATTAACAATGGACTCTATGGAAGGTCCGTTTAAATTTATAGTGGCACCATTCCTAAGAATGTTTCATGCATTGAATAGAAATACACTTTATGGGAGTAAAAAAAATATTGCCCGGCATTACGACTTGAGCAATAAATTTTTCTCACTATTTCTAGACTCGTCAATGATGTATTCCTCTGCAATTTATCCAAAAAAAACATCAACAATAGAAGCCGCTGCAGAATATAAGTTAAATGTCATTTGCAAAAAATTAGATCTTAAAAAATCACACCGTGTTATTGAGATTGGTTCTGGGTGGGGAGGTTTTGCAATATATGCTGCAAAAAATTATGGTTGTCACGTGACAACAACAACAATTTCTAATGAGCAGCACAAATATGTTCGTGAAAAAATTAAGCGGCTTAAGCTTGAAAAAAATATTAAAGTTATATTCAAGGATTATAGGGAGCTAACCGGCAAATATGATAAATTAGTCTCAATTGAGATGATTGAAGCCGTGGGACATAAGTTCTATGACTCTTACTTTCAAAAAGTCTCTGAATTACTTAATAAAAATGGTGATGCATTAATACAAGCAATTACAATAAGAGACCAAAGGTATAAGCAAGCAATACGATCAGTTGATTTTATTCAGAAATATATATTCCCAGGAAGCTGTATCCCATCCATAAATGCAATACAAAATGCAATAACTGGATCAGGTGACATGGTTGTTAACGATGTGAGTGATATTGGCCATCATTATGCAAAAACATTAGCTGACTGGAGAAAAAAATTTACTGTCAATAACAAAGATATTATAAAATTAGGATTTGATAAAAGCTTCTTAAGAATGTGGAAATTTTATTTCTGCTATTGTGAGGGTGGATTTTTAGAGAAGTCAATTAGCACTATACATCTTCATATTACCAAGCCAGATTATAGAAATAAAATTTAATTTAATTTTTGTTGGGACCTAGTAATATTTTAAATAAACCACATATTACCAAAAAAAACTATGGCAACCGATTACATTACCAAAGCACAATCAAAAGAACAAAAAGGAGATCTTGAAGGGGCATTAGTTGAATACCAAAAAGCATTACTAGAAAATCCAAGTAATAATGCAATTCAAATAGAGATTGGAAATTTATATGCAATACTTGGTTCATTTGATAAAGCTATAGAATACTTTAAGGTTGCATTTTTAGTGTCCCCTGAAGATCAAAATTTAAGAGACGGACTCTGTTTTTGCTTATGTGAAATTGGAAACCAATATTATGATAATAGAAATTTCTATCTGGCAGAAGATAGTTTTCTTGAGGCAATAAAACTTAATCCTTCCAAATCCGAATATCTATTTAACCTAGGAAATACTTATTATGCCCAAGGAAAATACAAGTCATCCTTAGAGCTCTACAATAACTCTCTTTCGCTTCATTACGATCCTGAAACACTCTCATGTATTGGAAACTCTCTTAGGTCTGTTGGTAAATTTTCAGAAGCAATAAAATTTTATACTAACGCTCTAAAAGAAAATCCAGCCCTAATTCATACCGAGATTGAGTTAACACATTTAAAACAAAATATTTGTGCCTGGAATAATATAAGTGTTCTTTTTGGAAATATTAAAAGTCACATTAATAATATAGATTCTGGAAGTATTTCTCCATTTACAGTACTGTCAATGCCAGGTATTAGTTGCGAGGACCAGCTTAAGGTTGCGTCTAGCTGGGCAAAAAAATTCTCCCATGGAATCAAAAAAGTTAAGCGAAATAATAGTAAAAATTCAAAAATAAAGATAGCTTACCTTTCTTCTGACTTCAGACTCCATCCCTTATACTTCCTAATTATTGACGTTTTAAAAAATCATAATAAAGACAACTTTAATATCACGCTTTATTATTCAGGTAAAAATGATGATTCGGCTGCTCATAATGACTTTAAAAGTCTTGGTTTTGATTTTATAAACATCTCAGAGCTGGGTAATGATGAAGCAGCTAAATTGATTGCATCAAAAGATACAGACATATTAGTAGATCTATCCGGGTTCACAAAAAATAGTCGTTCAATTCTTGCTGCGTATAAGCCAGCAAAAAAACATATCAATTGGTTAGGCTTTCCAGGCACTATGGGATACATTCATTCATCGCCACTTTATGAGCATATATTAGTTGATCGCTATATTGTCCCAGATACTCATAAGCCACATTACGCAGAAAATATCATCTACTTGCCAAACTGTTATCAACCAAATATTGAAAATCGCCCCCCATTATTACCAGTCAATAAAAGTCTCTATGGCTTTGCTGAAAATATATTTATTTATGCCTCATTTGGACAAACGATCAAAATTACTGAGTATCAATTTAATGTATGGTTGAAAATACTTAAAAATAACTTAAACAGTATTTTATGGCTACTCGAATCAAATAAAGACTCCATGGAGAACCTAACCTCATTTGCGAAAGAAAAAGGTATAGAGCCGTCCCGTATATGCTTTGCTAAAAAAGTAGATATAAATGAACATATTAATAGGCATCAAATAATAGATCTTTATCTGGATACATTTCCATACAATTCCCATACCTCAGCATCTGATGCCATATGGGCTCATTGCCCTGTATTAACTAAATCAGGCGATACTTTTTCTAGTCGTGTTGCAGGAAGCATACTTACAGAAGTTGGTTGCAGCGAGCTTATTGTTGATTCAGACGAATCATATATCAAAGAAGCCATTAGGTATGCAGTTGACAGCGAAGCATTAAGACAGATAAAAGAAAAAATAATAAAAGGCAAAGAAGAGTCAACTTTATTTAAACCAAAATTTTTTACAAAAAGTCTTGAAAAAATATATCTAGACATCTTATCTGATTGAGCTTAATAATTTAGAGCTACTTATACGTAGGTTATTGTTCTATAAAAATCTTTACGCTTCTGATAATTTTTATATCTAATGATTTATCAAAAGGATCAATAATTAATAAATCCTTCATACCTCTAATCCATGTCATTTGTCTTTTAGCTAGTTGACGTGTGGCAATAACTATCTTTTCAGTTAAATCATCAAAAGAAATCTGACCCATTATATGTTCGTAGACCTGCTTATATCCAACAGTCCTTAATGCTGGGTAAGTTAAATCAAGGCTAGGGTTATTTTTAAGTAAAGATTCAACTTCCTCAATAAATCCATTTTTTAACATATCCTTAACGCGAATCTCAATCCTACTGTTTAATAGGGCTCTATCTGAAGGAATCAATGCAATCTTATGAAACTTGGAATTAGTATCTCGTTTCGCCTTAGGTTTATGGTAAAAAGATAGTGGCTTTCCAGAGATATAATAAACTTCTAATGCTCGCATAATTCTTTGCTTATCTGCGCCTTTAATTTTTTTTACAATTATTGGATCAATTTCTGAAAGTTTTTTGTACATCTTTTCTAGCCCATATCTATCTAGATCTTTTTTTATATTCTGTCTGGCTTCTGGGGTTGACTCTGGCATTTCATTCAGTGGGTTTTCAAGAGAGTTAAAGTACATCATTGTTCCCCCCACTAAAGTGGGAACCTTATTTTCCTTATATATTTGTGCTGAGACTTTTTCAATATCTAATTTAAATTCATTAACAGAATACGAATCACAGGGGTCTTTGCAATCCACTAAATGATGAGGATACTTAGCTAATTCTTCTGGCTTAAGTTTAGCTGAACCAATATTAAAACCCCTATATATTTGTGCCGAGTCAACGCTAATAATATCAATTGGAAGATTATCAAAAAGTATCTTTGCGGCCTCTGTTTTTCCAGAAGCTGTTGGACCCATTAGAAAAATTTTTTTATTCATTATGTTAGTTAGGTGAGCTTAATGAAGCCAGGGAAGGCTTTGTCCTTAAGTAGCTTTTTATTCCTTTGAGGATACTCTTGGCTAACTTAATTTGATAAGCCTTCGATCGTAAATTTTTTTCTTCGGTGGGGTTACTTAAGAATGCAGTTTCTACAAGAATTGATGGAATATCAGGAGCTTTTAAGACTGCGAATCCTGCTTGCTCAACGTGCTTCTTATGAAGATTATTTACTCGCTTAACGTTATTTAAGACATGATTACCTAGCTTTATGCTGTCATCTACGGTAGCAGACTGTGAAAGATCTAATAATGTTTTTGCTAGCAGGGGCTCTTTATCGTCAATACTAACACCGCCGATTAGATCAGATTCATTTTCTTTGTTAGCAATTAGTTTTGCGAATGCACTGGTGGCACCTCTTTCTGATAAAGCAAAAACAGAAGAGCCAGAAACGCTTCTTCTAGTAAAAGCATCAGCATGTATTGAAATGAAAACATTAGCTTTCATTTTCCGTGCTTTTTTTACTCTAGCGGCTAGAGGGACATAATAATCCCCGTCCCTAATTAACACTGCCTTCATGCCGATTTCTTTATCTATTAAAGCTTTAAGTTTTTTTGATATTTGCAAGGTGATAACTTTCTCAAGTGTCCCTCTTTTACCAATAGCACCAGGATCTTCTCCGCCGTGGCCAGCATCAATGGCTACTATAATTTGATTTATTTTTTCCTTGGGGGTAATTTTTTCAACATTAATAATTTCATCAGGGAGTTTTTGTATGCTTGGCCTAATTGAGCTACCTTTTTTTTCTAATTGCCTTAATAGCATTGCAATGCTATCTTGATTTTCAGGATACAAATCAATTACCAACCTGTGCTTATAGGGCCTAATCGGCTTTAATGAAAAAATTTTAACTCGTGCCTGACCCTTAAGATCAATAACAATTCTGGTGACATTTGGAGTAAATTGAGCGACTCTAATCTTGTTAATATTTGGATCCCTTGCTGATAGCTTAGAAGAAAGCCTCTTAATCACATCATTTATAGCAACATTCTTAAGGTCGATTACTACTCTCTCCGGATTCTTAAGGATCATTTGGTCGTTATTTAATGGTTCAATGGATTCAATTGTGATCCTAGTATATTCTTGGGCGGGCCATATTCTCACTGCATGAATATCATTTTTTGAATACGCATTGTTAGTAATAATAAGTAAGAGTGAAATTAAAAATAGACTTACATTAATTCTTTTATACATTCGACTCCTTTTGTCGTATTTGCTGTTATCAAAGCTTTTCGTTTGACACTACTCACATAATAAAAATTAATTATCAAATCAGAAATTGGTAAGTATGGATGGCCTTTTTCTGGCCATTCAATTAAATTAACACTTCCCTCATTAATAAACTCATTGAATCCTGCCTCATACCACTCTTCAGCGCTTTTAAATCGATATAAATCGAAATGGTTTATTGTATACAAATCAAGACAGTATTGCTCAACAAGACTGTAAGATGGGCTCTTAACGTTGCCCGCAAAGCCTAATTCATGAATTAAACCTCTTGCAAAGGATGTTTTTCCCGATCCTAGGTCTCCAGATAAATAAATTAACATACCAAAGTTTATTTTTTGAGCAATTATTTTTGCTAGCTCATGAGTATTTGTTTCGTTGTTTAAGCAAATTGATGGAACATTAATCATAGTTTTAGTTTATTATTTTTTTATATGAATGATAAATTAAAGTCTAATGCATTTGCAAAAAGAATTAAAGATTGGGGCATTGAATTAGGCTTTAATTATGTTGGTATAACTGATGCTAACCTAAAAAGCCAAAAAAAGTCCTACCAGGAATGGATAAAATTAGGATTTCATGGGGATATGAGTTACTTAAAACGACATCAAGATCTTAAATTTTCACCAGAAACACTAGTCAAAAACACGACTAGTATTATTTCAGTCCGTTTAGATTACATGCCTCTTGAGGAGAATACCTTGGCTGTTCTAAAGGATAAAAATCGTGCGTACATATCTCGGTATGCACTCGGAAGAGACTACCATAAAGTCATTAGATCAAAGTTAAAAAAACTAGCAGAAAAAATTAAAGCTGAAGCCAGGCATCACTCAACAAATATAAGAGTTTTTGCTGACAGTGCTCCTGTACTGGAAGTTGGGATTGCAGAAAAAGCAGGATTAGGTTGGAGAGGAAAGCATACGCTACTACTCAATAAGGACAATGGCTCATGGTTTTTCCTAGGTGAAATTTACACTAATCTTCGACTTCCATATGACACAGAAGTTACGTCGCATTGTGGGACATGCAATGCTTGTATAGATATATGCCCAACAAATGCAATTATTGCTCCATACAAACTTGATGCTAGAAAATGTATATCTTATTTAACTATAGAGAATAAAAATGAAATACCAATTGAGTATAGAAAAGCAATAGGGAATCGTGTCTATGGATGTGATGACTGTCAGTTGGTTTGCCCATGGAATAAATACGCAAAATTAACGAATGAAAAAGATTTCTTAGTTAGGCACGACCTTAATAATCTATCATTAATCGACAGCTTTAAATTTTCTGAAAAAGACTTTAATAATGTTTTTAAAGGAAGTGCTATTTATCGGATTGGATACCAACAATGGTTAAGAAATATTGCTGTTGGTTTAGGCAATGCCCCTAAGAGCAATGAAATCATTGAAGTTTTAAAATCTAAACTTGATTCTTCGACTGATCTTGTAAAAAAACATATTACTTGGGCTCTTAATCAAGAAAGTTTGCTACAATTACATCCTCTTAAAATAAATAAAAAATCTCTTCTGTAATATGACATCAATAATAAATAGTGACGCATGGGTTGCTCTTGTCGACCACCACAAATCAATTAAGTCTTCTGAAATGCGGGACCTCTTCAACGAAGACGAAAATAGATTTAATAACAATCATATTCAATATGATGATTTGCTTATTGATTATTCTAAGAATCGCATTACCAAAGAAACGCTCCCCTTACTCACAAATCTTGCAAATGAGGCAAACCTTGGCCTATGGAGAGATAAATTATTTTCTGGTGAAAAAATTAATTTTAGTGAAAATCGATCAGCCCTTCATACCGCATTACGAAATAAATCAAATACCCCTGTAATATCTGATGGTAATGATTTAATGCCAGAAATAAATGCCTCGATTACTAAAATGGGAAATTTCTCAGAATCAGTAAGGTCAGGAGAATGGAAAGGATTTACCGGTAAGAGAATTGAGACAATTGTAAACATTGGTATTGGAGGGTCAGATCTTGGGCCAGAAATGGTTTGTAAGGCATTAACCCCATATGGGGCAAAAAATATTGTTCCTTTATTTGTATCGAATGTCGATGGAGCAGATTTAGCTCAAACGTTGGAGAAATGTGATCCTGAAACAACCCTATTTATTGTCGCATCGAAAACTTTTACCACACAAGAAACAATGACAAATGCATTTTCTGCTAGAGAATGGTTAATTAATAATCTAAAAGACCAAGCAGCTACTAGCAATCATTTTGTTGCAATTTCCACAAATAAAATTGCAGTGGAGGCTTTTGGGATTTCTGCAGACAATATATTTAAATTTTGGGATTGGGTTGGTGGAAGATATTCCTTATGGTCATCTATTGGTTTATCAATTGCAATATTTATTGGTATAGATAATTTTAAAGAGCTCTTGGCCGGGGCGAATGATATAGATAATCACTTTAAAACTGCACCACCAGAAGAAAATATTCCTATAGTTCTTGCTTTAATTGGTATTTGGAATATTAATTTCTTTAATTTTACAACCCATGCAATTTTACCCTATGATCAAGGTCTTTCTTTACTGCCTTCCTATCTTCAACAGCTAGACATGGAAAGTAATGGTAAGTTTATTGACAGAGAGGGAAAACGAGTATGTCTCAATACCGGGCCAATATTATGGGGGGACTCTGGAACTAATGGTCAGCACGCTTTCTATCAATTGATTCACCAGGGAACAGAAATTGTTCCAGCAGATTTCTTGATGCCGATTCACTCACACTACAAAATAGGTGAAAATGGAGATGAACACCACAAAATTCTGATATCTAATTTTATTGCTCAGACTAAATCCTTAATGCTTGGTAAAACTGAAAAAGAAGCCAGGGATGAGATGTTAGAGCAAGGACTTCCTAAAAAAGATATTGATTTATTGGCAAGTCATAAATCATTTATGGGTAATCGCCCATCAACCTCAATTTTATTCGACAAACTTGACCCTAAAACCCTGGGTCGTTTAATTGCAATTTATGAGCATAAGATTTTTGTGCAAGGTGTTATTTGGAATATCAACTCTTTTGATCAATGGGGTGTTGAATATGGCAAGCAGATTGCCTCACTTGTACTCCCAGAATTAAGAAAGAAATCCGCAACAACATCCTTTGATTCATCTACAAATAATCTTATAAACTACACTAAAAAAAATTTATAAGTATTTATTTTAAAACAAAATTGTTAAATAATTTTCCCTTTATTTCCAATCCTATGCTAACTCCTAATTGTTTAGCAAATCGATCAGCAAATGTTTCGTAAGTCGTAAAATCTTCAATTCTTTTATGGCCTATAATTTCACGAGCAACATAATCAACATTACCTAAATAATCTGATAAGCCTAACTTTATTGATTTTTCTCCACTCCAAAAGAGGCCTGAAAAAATTTCATCCCCAGCCAATAGCCTCGACCCTCTTCCATCTTTAACTACATTGATAAACTGCTGGTGCACCTGGTCTAATAGATTCTGAACATGAGCCCTCTGTTCTGGATTTACAGGTAAGAATGGATCTAATGCCGCCTTATTTTTACCGGCTGTCATTAACCTTCTTTCGATTCCAAGTTTGTTGATAGACTGTTCAAATCCAAACCCGTCCATCAAGACGCCTATTGAGCCCACAATGCTGGCTTTATTTACAAATATAGAGTCGGTAGCTACTGCGACATAATATGCACCTGAAGCACATACATCGTCAACAACAGCATAAATTGGTATTTGGGGGTTCAAAGATTTAAGGCGTCTAATCTCATCATTCATAATACCAGCCTGAACAGGGCTGCCTCCCGGGCTATTAATAGAAAGAATGATACCTTTAGTGCCCGGATTGCTGTACGCGTCATTTAAATTCCGCTTAAAATCACTTGCATTGGCTTCAGATTGGCTGCTTATTTCACCATTTATAGATATTAATGCTGTGAAATCACCTGTTGCAGCAATTTTATTATTATTGCTTGAGACAAAAAAGAATAAAAGGATTGAGAGATATATTAGTGTAGCTAGCTTGAAAAATATTCCCCAGCGTCTAGCTTTTTTTTGTTCAGTAAAGGCTGTTTGAGAAATTTTTTCTAAAGCTTTATTGCCCCAATTTTCATTTTCTTTTTCTACCATCTTAGAATTACTCCTTATTTATTTATAATTATTTTATCAGCCCGCTCTTCAAATGCTATTTTTTTTAATTTTTTACCCTGACAAGGACCAGAAATACAATAGCCATCTTCTGGATTATATATTGCACCATGAGTTGCACATATTATAAATCTCCCCTCGTCATCCAAAAAGTCATTGTCCTTCCAATCTAGTTCTACCGAAAGATGCATACATTTATTTTGGTAGGCATAAAAATTACCCTTATAAAAAATCAAAAAACCTGATAATTTAATTTTGTCTAATTCATAATTAAATTTAACTGTTGAAGATTCTGGTGAGAATTTATTTTTATAGATTGTCAGCATTTTTATTCATTCCTCATAATCCATTCAAATATTTCATAGGCATTATCAGCTATTCCCTTTGGGTTGTATTTTACTAAGTCTTTCCTTCTCTGAGATCCAAACGTCACTCCTAAAGAGTCAATACCAGCATTTACTGCCATCTCAAGATCGTAGTTGGAGTCTCCAATTATTAGGGCCTCATCTTTTTCAGCTAAATAAAAATCTAATATCTCGTTCACCATTTGTGGGTGTGGCTTAGAAAAACATTCGTCCACTGTTTTTGTAAGGCCAAATAAAGACTCTAATCCAGATTGCTTTAGAGCCATATCAAGGCCCCTTCTGCTTTTTCCTGTAGCAATGGCTAGGCTGTAACCACGCCTACGGAGATCTTTTATACCAAACTCAATTCCATCGAACAAAGATACTTCATTAATACTCTTTAAGTAAGAATCTTTATATAAACCTTGTAGCTCTATTACTTCTTCTTTAGATAAATGACTGAATAACTTATGAAATGCCTGATCAAGACCCAAACCAATTACTGAAAATATTTTTTTTTCGTCGCAAAGGGTAATGCCCTTAATTAAGGCCGCTTCTTTTATTGCTCTTACAATTAATCCAGTTGAATTAACAATTGTTCCATCCCAATCAAATATTATTACCTTATATTTTTTAGTCATTTCAATACTTCAATTTTATTAAATTCTTTTGGTGTTGGAGCTACAAAATAAACTTCTTCCATACTGATCGGGTGAGTAAAAGCTACTTCTGATGCATGAAGAAACATTCGTGTTAGTCCAGCTTTCCGTAATTTTTTATTCAGCTCAAAGTTCCCATATTTTTGATCGCCTACTATTGGAAACCCAAGATGAGAAAGATGGACTCTAATTTGATGAGTGCGTCCAGTAATCAACTTTACTTCAAGGAAAGTAAATCCTTTAAGATTTTTTTTAAGAAAAAAAACAGAGCGAGATTTTTTTGTGTTTACTGAATCGTTTGAGTCATCGACAACAGATACTTTCTTTTGCCCATTTACGTCAGAGCTCTTTAAAAGATTCAAATCAACAATAAGTTGTTTCTTGTTCCACTCACCATAAACAATTACTTCATACTTTTTATGCATAGATTTATCGCGCATTTGCTTATGAATACCTACTAAGGCTAATCTTTTTTTTGCAATCAATAAAACTCCAGAGGTATCCTTATCAATACGGTGGACTAGCTCAAGAAACTTAGCGCTAGGTCTTGATTGCCTTAAAAGCTCAATAACACCAAAATTAACTCCACTGCCACCATGGACCGCTATCCCTTGTGGCTTATTTAGAACAATAAATGCATCATCCTCAAATAGGATGGCTTTTTCTAGATCAGTTAATTGAGACTTATTAGCAGACATAGGCAAAAAAGCTTCTCTCTCCTTGTAAGAAACAGGCGGAATCCTAACTGAATCATCAATAGACAGTCTAAAATCAGTACGAATTCTTTTTTTATTTACTCTTACCTGTCCACTTCGGAGTAATTTATATACGTGACTTTTAGGAACATTTTTTAGTATTTTAAGTAAAAAATTATCAATTTTTTGGCCTTCGCTGCTTTCGTCAATTATATGATATTTAACATTATTTTTATTCTCGAGACGCATAATTTAGTTTTCTTTTAACGATTTATCACATATACTCAATTTGTTCAGATATCTTTAAATTTAATTAAAGAGAAAAACAATTCTGAATTATACATAAACAATAGAATTCACGGTTAGTGCTGCTCACCTTTAACAAGAAGCAGGCTTAAAAAAAAGATTTTTATAATAGAATTTAAATAAATTAATAGTTTTTAGAAAATAAGTTTTACACAAAAAAGTAGATACATGGAACCCGCTGCCTGTTAAATAATATTTGACACGCTGGGGTATATCTAAGTCTTATCTAAATAATTTATAGGAATTCCTTTATCTAAAATCTTCATAAAAATTAAATGGAGATAATGTAATGAAAAGGATGTTATTTAATGCAACACAGTCAGAAGAGTTGCGAGTTGCAATTGTAAATGATAATAAACTAGAAGATTTAGACTTCGAGCGCGGTAACAAAGAGCAGCGTAAAAGCAATATATATAAAGCAACAATAACAAGAGTTGAGCCGTCATTAGAGGCAGCTTTTGTCAACTACGGCGTAGATCGTCATGGATTCCTTCCATTCAAGGAAATATCACCAGAATATTACTCCAAAAAAACGAGAAAAAAAGACATATCAATAAAAGATGTTATTTCAGAAGGTCAGCAATTAATTATTCAAGTAACCAAAGAAGAACGAGGCAATAAAGGCGCTGCACTTACATCATATCTTTCATTAGCAGGTCGTTACATAGTCTTAATGCCAAATAATAATGATGGTGGCGGAATTTCTAGAAGAATCGAAGGTGAAGAAAGATCAAGCTTTAAAGATGTCCTCTCTCAAGTAAAAATAAAAAAAGGTACAAGCGTAATTGGAAGGACAGCTGGCATTGGTGCCACTGTTGAGCAAATACAATGGGACCTAGACTACTTGTCACAATTATGGGATGCAATTGAAAATGCAGCAAATGCTCAAGAAGGCCCTTTTCTTATATACCAAGAAAGTAATTTGGTGATTAGAGCTATTCGTGACTACTTTTCAACAGACATCGAAGAAGTTTTAATTGATAAAAAAGAAATTTACGACCAAGCTCTTCAATTTATGAGCCATGTAATGCCAAACTATTCAGAAAGAATAAAACTATATGACGAAGATACTTCGTTGTTTACAAAATTTAATATTGAAAATCAAATTGAGTCAGCATTTTTAAGGGAAGTTCAGCTTCCTTCTGGTGGGGCAATTGTAATCGATCATACCGAAGCTCTTGTTTCAGTAGATGTAAATTCTAGTAGATCTACGAAAGGTAGAGATATTGAATCCACAGCATACAACACAAATCTTGAGGCAGCCGATGAGCTTGCTAAACAATTAAGATTCAGAGATATTGGCGGCTTAATAGTTATCGACTTTATCGACATGGAGAATTCAAAGCACCAGAGAGAAGTTGAAAATAGAATTAGGGACTCTCTAAAACAAGATAAAGCCCGAATTCAGATTGGAAAAATTTCAAGATTTGGATTGCTAGAGCTTTCGAGACAACGGTTAAGACCTAGCATAGGTGAGTCAGTCAACGGTGCCTGCCCAAGATGCCAAGGTACTGGAAGGGTTCGTGATATACAATCTACAGCGCTATTCATATTCAGGCTTATTCAGGAAGAGGCAAATAAAGAAAGTAGTCAATCTATAGCTATTCAACTCCCTGTTGAGGTGGCTACCCTCCTCCTTAATGAAAAACGTAAAGAAATTGTTGATATTGAGAGTAAGACAGGCAATGAGGTTGTAATTATCCCCAATAGATATCTAGAAATACCTAAATACGACCTACAAAAATCATCGAAAAAACTTGGCAAAGCTAGTTATGCTATTGTTGAACCTCCCCTTGAAGTTGAGAATAAAGCAAATGAAAAAAATGTTAAAGAAGAAAGGCTAGAGCCTGCAGTTAAGGCGATAATGCCTTCAAGGTCAGCGCAAAAAGGAAAAAATTCTTCAATCTTTGGTTTCTTTAAAAACTTAATCACTAATGGGGCTGATGATACAGATACAAAAGCAATCAATAAGTCACCAGACCAAGAAGCTACAATCAAAACAAATGATAATGAGATTGAGATTGAGAAAGAGAGGTTAAATAAATCCAATAGACCAAGAAATAATAACAATAGAAATAGAAATAGGAATAGGAGGCCAAATAATGGAGTAAATAAACCAGGTTACGAAGGCAATGTTAACCAAAAAGATAATGCGACTAATGAGCATATAGCAAACAATTCAACTACAATTCTTGATAATCCAAAAGCATCTATTAAAGAGAGCCCTAAAGCAAAAGAGACTACTCCAAATAAACCTTATCCTGCTCCTGCTCCTTCTAGTAAAGCTAACCCTCCTCCAGCACCTAAACCAAAAAGACAGCCACTACCTAAAGTGGATCTAGCTAAAATAGGTTTAAGCTTGGTTGAAACTAAACAAACTAAAGCAACTGAAGTTATAGCAGAAACAAAGAAACCAACAAAGAAAAAAGTAGCAGGATGGCAGAAGAAAACTAAGGATGTTGCAACCGGAAAAATTGAGATGGTTGAAACAAAAAATAAATCTGCAAAACCTAAGCCAGCTGCAAAACCTAAGCCAGCTGCAAAACCTAAGCTAGCTGCAAAACCTAAAAAAGTTACTTCAAAATAAGGTTAAAAAGATACCAGCCTAAAAATGCCAGTGTCAATGAACCAAATACATGGCCAAGCATTAAGAAAATTGCCGTCACTTGCTGATCTTTATCAAATAAATGAAAGAGATCAGCAGTGAATGCTGAGAAAGTAGTAAGCCCACCCAAAAATCCAATGTTAATAATAGCTTTTAACTCTTCATTAATATATGAAATTGACTGGAAGTAAGCAATAGAAAAACCCATTAAAAAACCCCCCAACAAATTTACAGCTAGGGTACCGTAAGGAAGGCCAGGGGAAATATAATGGAAAAAGTAGCCGATAAGCCAGCGTACCCAAGCACCAAAAGCAGACGCGATACCTACCAGTAAGAAATTTATTGGAGTAAACATTATATATTTATAAAGTGTTCTCTGTAGTATTTTAACTCTTCTACGGACTCTAATATGTCGGCTAACGCCTCATGTTTACTCTTCTTCTTGAAGCCACTAATTAACTCAGGCTTCCATCTTTTTGCTAACTCCTTAAATACGCTAACATCTAAATTTCTGTAATGAAAAAAACCTTCTAGCAAAGGCATATGCTTTGCCATGAATCTTCGATCCTGACAGATTGAATTACCACACATAGGAGATTTACCTTTATCTATATATTGACCCATAAACTCAATTAATTGATGACTAGCCTCATCCTCTGTAACATTTGAATTTTTTACCTTCTCAATAAGCCCAGACCTTCCATGAGTAGACTGATTCCAGGAATCCATTCTAGCCAGAACCTCATCACTTTGATGGATCACTATCACGGGCCCCTCTCCAATGATTGTCAAATAAGGATCAGTTATAACTAGAGCAATCTCGAGAACCATATCAGTTTCCGGGTTTAGGCCGCTCATCTCCATATCAAGCCATATTAAATTGTTATTATTTTTACTCATCATGATTTCCATTAAAGTTCTTTATAATTAGATAGATTAACTTACTTTTGTTTACGTTTTGATTCACAATATAACCTTTCAAAATTAGAACACCATTATGACTTCAACATTTCAGTTTTTATTTTTATTTTTATTAATTTTTACAGTTATGGCACAAATATGGCTAGCCACTAGGCACATAACTTACGTTAAAATAAATCGCAGCAAAGTGCCTAGCGCATTTAAATCAATTATTAAATCAAAAGACCATCAAAAAGCAGCAGATTATACCGTAGCAAAGTCAAAATTAAACATTATCGACCTTTTAGTACAAGCAGTTTTTCTTTACCTCCTAACTATCGGAGGCCTAATCAACTGGCTCAATGATTATATTTTAAACCTAAACTTAAATAGTCTTGTTTCAGGATCAATCGTAATAATATCAGTAATGGTTCTATCTTCATTAATTGATTTACCTGCGAATCTTTTTAAAATATTTAATATTGATGAGAGTTTTGGCTTTAATCGAATGTCACTTAAAGTATTTATTCTGGATGGGATCAAACAATTACTACTTTCTATAGTAATAGGTCTCCCAATACTTTTTTCCTCCCTTTGGATTATCGGTAATTTAGGTGCCTTGTGGTGGCTTTGGCTATGGGTATTCATTAGCCTATTTAATTTTGCAATGTTATCTTTGTACCCCATCTATATAGCTCCTTTGTTCAATAAATTTAAGTCCTTAGATGACGTTAAGCTCAAAACTAAGATTGAGAAATTACTATTAAGATGTGGCTTTAAATCTAGTGGGCTTTTCGTTATGAACGGCTCTCTTAGAAGTAATCATGGAAATGCTTATTTCACTGGCTTTGGAAAATCAAAACGTATTGTATTTTTTGATACATTACTTGAAAAATTAACCCCAAACGAGATTGAGGCTGTCCTAGCACATGAGCTTGGGCATTTTCATCATGAGCATGTTAAAAAAAGAATCGCCCTTATGTTTTTAATGAGCTTTATCGGCCTTTATATTCTAGGTAGCCTAAAAGAAAGTGTCTGGTTCTATGAAGGGCTTGGCGTCTACAGCCTAAATGATGCAAATGCTATTTTATTATTTTTACTTGTATCGCCACTATTCGTATTTTTTATAAGACCTTTCATTGCTTACTATTCAAGAAAAAATGAATTTGAAGCTGACGAGTATGCTTGTAAATTCTCTAAACCTGCTGATCTTAAACAGTCATTACTTAAGCTTTACCGAGACAATGCATCAACATTGACTCCTGATCCTTTACATTCAAGTTTCTATGACTCTCACCCGCCAGCATTAATGCGTATTAATGCTATTGATAAGTTATAACCATGGAAATTACAACAAGAATGGAGTTTGATGCGGGACATAGAATTCCTGGTCATAAAAGTACATGTAAGAACCTTCATGGGCATCGTTACGCTCTTGAGGTAACCATAAAGGGAGAGGTTATTATGCTAGAGCAAGCCTCGGAATTTGGTATGGTTATGGATTTTAAGGATGCCAAGGAGTTAATCAAAAGTACTATCGTCGATCGATGGGACCATGCTTTTATTGTTTACGAAAAAGATCACGAGGTTGTAGATTTTTTAAAAACTCTAAGGGATCACAAAACTGTTACCTTTCCTAAAGTTCCAACCGCAGAAAATATGGCACTAGTAGCTTACGAAACTCTTAAAAAAGTTTTTGAGGAAAGGTACGGTAAGTTAATAGCTCCGATTAAGGTTAGGCTTTATGAAACACCAAATAACTGGGCTGACATTAGTTAGAGTTTACCAATCAACTAAGCTCTTAATTGATAACTTGTAGCTCTTATGTAGTTCAACTTCTTCTTCGCTTGGTTTAATTACTTTTAATTTTTTTTGGTCTACGGGTGCCAATATAATTTCTGTGTTTTCATCAGTAAAATTAATTGAAAAGGCTTCCTGGCCTCTTGTTATTGCTAAAAATACCTCCCCTAATAACTCTGCATCTAACAATGCTCCATGCAGACTTCTTTGTGAATTATTTATTCCATACGCCCTACAAAGAGCATCTAAATTATTCCTCTGCCCCGGCCTATTTTCTTTTGCTAATTTTAAGCTGTCTGTAATTTTAAAGCAGTATTCTTCAATTTCCTTTTTTTCAATTTTACCAAGCTCCATATTTAAAAAGCCTATATCAAAAGGTGCATTATGAATTATAAGTTCTGCTCCTTCAATAAATGACAAGAAAGCATCACTAATATCGCTAAATAGGGGTTTGTCCTGCAAAAAGTCTAAGGAGATACCGTGAACCTCATTAGCTGCAGAATCAATATCTCTTTCTGGATTTAAATATGTATGAAAACGATTATGAGTTTGTTGCCGATTTTGCATCTCAATCGCAGCAATCTCAATAATCCGATGGCCCTGATTAGGATCCAGTCCTGTGGTTTCTGTATCTAGGAAGATTTGCCTCATCGTTAAACTACCTGACCCACTCCAAGGTTTGCTAAAAAATCGGCTCTATCATTTTCAGGGTGGCCAGAGTGGCCCTTAACCCAGACCCATTCTATTTTGTACAATGAAGCCAATGAGTCCAAAACTACCCATAAATCTTTATTTTTTACAGGTTTTTTGTTACTTGATATCCAATTATTACTCTTCCACCCATTTATCCACTCAGACATTCCTTTTAACACGTACGTTGAATCTGTAAAGATTGTTAGAGGGCATGCCTTATCGTCAATAGCTTTTAAAGCCTCTATCACCGCTGATAACTCCATCCTATTATTTGTTGTTTCATTTTCACCACCATATATTTCTTTTTTATCAGTATTATTAATAATGAGAGCACCCCATCCACCCGGGCCCGGATTCCCTTTACATGCACCATCTGTATATATCTTTATCATAAATGACCTTTACTTATTGCTACTGATAATTTCCTGGGTTTAATCCACTTCGACTTAATCGGAGTAACACTAGTTTCTATTTTTTTTGCTACAATAAAATATATGTTACCAAAAAATGGGAGCCATCTCGAACCAATACTTTCAAAAGACTCATTAAAATTAATAGCCTCATCGTTAAAAATAAGTTGGTAATTGCTCATTTTTGCCTCATCTATAGTAAATCCAGCAGAAATTAAGGACTTTTGAATAGAATTTGGTGGTATAAAATTACCATTCCACGGAGCAGTATTTTCAAACCCAAATAACTTTCTTAGTCCCGCAAAGCTATATGGGTTAAATGATACAAACACCGCATACCCCCCAGGAATTATAACTCTATATAATTCATCAAAAAAAAACTTCACATCAGAAGTCAGTTCAATAATATGTGGGCTAATAATTAAATCTACCGAATCTGACTTGATTGGTAGAGCAGAATTAAAAAAGGAAATATTTTGATATTTTCCATCACTGAATAAATGCTTAGAAATTCTACTTCTAGCTAAAAAATTACAATCATAGTTACCAAGCTGAATGGCAAAATAACCAAATTTTTCATTTATAAGATCCTCAATAACGGACTGCTCCATCAATAGAAATTGTTTACCAGCTAAAGAGCTAAACCAGCTCATTTTCTATAAAAAAAATACAAAAACATAGTACAATTAATTACAATATGCATATATCGATACCGGAAAATTTACCTTCTACTATATTACCAATAAAGGCCTTCAAAGATAATTATATTTGGGTTATTAGTCGAAATAACTTTGCAGTAATAGTCGACCCTGGCGAATCATCTCAAGTTATTGAATTTATTAATAAAAATAAGATGAAGGCTGAAGCAATATTAATAACACATAAACATTATGATCATATTGATGGAGTAAAAAAACTTATAGACTATTTCCCTGACATCATAGTATACGGTCCAGCTAAAAGTAAGCTCCATTTTTCTTATAAACAAGTCCAGGAAAATGATATTCTTGTAATGAATAATTCAAAATTAAAATTTAAAGTAATTGAAGTGCCCGGCCACACACTAGACCATGTTGCATACCTCGACTCAGAACTAATATTCTGTGGGGATACATTGTTCGGCTGTGGTTGTGGAAAATTATTTGAAGGAACGGCAGAACAAATGTTTAGCTCTCTACAGAAAATTAAGAAACTCAAGGCAACAACAAAAATTTATTGCGGACATGAATATACATTAAACAATATAAGATTCGCTATGTCAGAAGAAATTGATAATATAGATTTATCTGCCCGCTATGATAGAACAATAAATAAAAATTTAACCTTACCTTCAATGCTCTCAGAAGAGCTTGCAACAAATCCATTCCTTAGGGCCAACAATAGCGATGAATTTAAAAAAATTAGAGAGCGAAAAGATGCGTTTTAAAAAAATTATTCATTTCTTCATTATCTCATTAATTGTTCTTATCTCCCAGTCATCATGGTCACTTACTAATGTGCTTGGAGACAAAATAACAATAATTAATTACTCAGCTATTGAGGCTAAATTAATTGATTCTCAGGATGGAACAAGTAACTCAAATTTATCTTCTCAACCAAAAAGTATTTGGCCTAGATTAAAAAATGGCTTTGCTTTTAAATCTAAACCACCCAAAAGAGCAAAAAAAGTGATCAGAAAATATGAAAAATGGTACAAAGACAGGCCTGAGTACATGGATAGAATGCTTAGTAGGTCAGAAAAATATCTATTTCATGTATTGGAGCAAGTTCAATTACGCGGAATGCCAACTGAAATTGCTTTACTTCCAATGATTGAGAGTGCTTATAACCCATTAGCAAAGTCCCGGATGAAGGCAATGGGTATGTGGCAATTTATTCCATCGACGGGTAAGGTCTATGGGTTAAAACAAAACTGGTGGAGAGATGACAGAAGAAATGTTATTGACTCTACAACAGCAGCACTTGATTATCTTGAAAAACTGTATGGAATGTTTGGGTCATGGGAGTTAGCGTTGGCAGCTTATAATGCTGGCGAAGGTAGAGTAGGAAGGGCTATTAAAAGAAATAAAAAACTTAAGAAATCTACAGACTATTACAGTATTAGGCTTCCGAGAGAAACAAGAAATTATGTCCCAAAACTATTAGCAATTAAAAGCATTATTGGTAATCCAGAAAAATATGGTCTTTACATAAATGACATTGCAGATAAACCATATTTCGCATCAATTCCTCTTCCAAAGGAAATTGATACCGATCTGATTGCAGAATTTGCAGAAATCCCAATGGAAGAATTTCAGCTACTAAATGCGCAACACAAAAGACCGCTTATGAGGTCTGAGAATTACTCTCAAGAAGTATTACTGCCTATAAACTCAATTCAAACCTTTCATCACAACATGGCGATTTACGATAAACCTCTTGTTAGCTGGAAAACATACAAGCCAAAGTCTGGAGAAAAAGTCTACCAGGTAGCAAAAAAATTTGGTATCAATACAAAGCTTCTTGCTAAGGTCAACCAAATTAGCTCTAGAAAAAAATTCAGAAAGAATAGCATTGTTCTTATTCCTTATGGAAATGCCTCAAATACAAAATTTCCATTAAATAAAGATAGCTTATTTAATTATTCATCAATTGTTACTCATCACATCACCTCAGGAGAAACTTTAAGCGATATAGCAGGTGATTATAAAATGTCTGTCAGAGATTTAATGGAATTTAACGAACTAAAGTCAACAAAGATAATCTCAGGTAGTACACTAGATATTCCTAAGTAATATGTATTATAAAAATATAAACCAGCATTCATTCATTCTCTTTTTTTGTTTACTCTTAATTAGTTGCGGGCAGGATAATTCTATTCAGTCAAACTATCAAAATCACTACGATAAAGAGGATGGGGGTAGACTTATTAATGCTATGACTGGTGAGCCTAGTAATTTAATCGCTATGATTGCTGGTGACTCTGCATCCTCAGCTATCGCTAATAATATTTTTAATTCTCTGTTAAAGTATGATGAATCACTTAATTACTCACCTGAAATTGCTAAAAGTTGGAATGTCTCGAATAATCAAAAGACTATAACGTTTAAAATTAGAAAGGGATTATATTGGGCTGACGGTGAAAAGCTAACAAGTAGAGACGTAATGTTTACATGGAAATTAGTTACCGATCCAAATACCAGAACACCTTATGCTTCAGATTACCAATTAGTAAAAAAAGCGTCAACACCAGACCCCTATACATTCAGAGTAACATACGAAGAAAGTTATGCTCCTGCCCTTGATACCTGGACAGCATTACATATACTTCCAGAGCATCTCCTAAAGAATGAAGATATTAACAGCACCTACTTCTCAAGAAAGCCCATTGGTTCAAATTACTATAAACTTGATGATTGGAAAAGTGGCCAACAGGTTTCGTTGACTCGTAACCCCTTAAGTATTAACGGTAAAGCAAATATTAATAATTTAATCTCTAGAATTATTCCTGATACGTCATCACAGTTCCTAGAATTAACTGCAGATAATATTGATTTAATGAATATAAATCCTATCCAATTCCAGAGGGTTTTTCCTAGCAGAAAAGACTTACGAGATAAAATTGGCTTATATAAAGAATTAGGAAATGGGTATACCTACCTTGGTTTTAACCTAAAAAAAGAGCCCTTTAATGATAAGCGGGTTAGAAGAGCATTAAACTTCGCGATTGATAAAAATGAAATTATAAAAGGGGTTCTCCTTGGTTTAGGTGAGCCATTATCAAGTCCATACAAGCCTGGAACACGCTGGAACAATACTAAATTGAAGCCCTACCCTTATGACAGCAAAAAGGCATTGGTTTTATTAAATGAGGCAGGGTATAAAAAAAATAAAGATGGTTTATTAGAAAAGAATGGCGAAGTCCTTCGTTTTGAAATTTTAACCAACCAGAACAAACAGCGAGAAATGACAGCTGTAATAATCCAAAGACGATTAAAAGAAATTGGCGTTGATGTCTCGATTAGGGTTATCGAATGGGCTAGCTTTATTAATCAATTTATCAAAACGGGTGATTTTGATGTTGTTGTTCTAGGCTGGAGCCTCTCCCTTGATCCCGATCAATATAATATTTGGCACTCAACCCAACAAGGACCGGGTCAATTTAATTTTTTAGGATATGAAAATAAAAGAGTAGACAATTTACTCGAGAGGGGTCGTTTGGAATTAGATGTAATCAAAAGAGAAAAGATATACCACGAATTTTCAAATATATTACTTGAAGACTCCCCTATCGTTTTTCTTTATGCAGGCTACGGACTCTCAGCTATAAACAACAGAGTTAGGGGAATTAAGAAACCCTCACCACCAGCTGGTATTTACCATAATAGCTACGACTGGTTTATTCCAAAGATCCTCAGAAGAAATGAAATTTCGGATATCTAAATGATTACCTACCTAATAAAAAGAATTTTATGGATGCTTCCTATGTTAATAGGAATTAGTCTTATATCATTTTTTATAATGCACTTAGCTCCAGGTGATGTTACATCTACAGAGGCATCTTTTAATCCAAAAGCCTCAGAAGAATCAAGGCAGAAATTGAGAGAAATTTATAATTTAGATAAGCCAGTTATCGTTCAATATGGTTTATGGATAAAACGGATTGCTCAGCTAGATTTTGGGAATTCTTTTGCTTCGCACCAAAGACCAGTGCTATGGGAGACAAAAGATAAGAATGGAAATATAACAAAAGGATTAATCCAAGAAGCCCTTCCAATAACTCTACTTATAAATTTACTTGGAATTACTGTTATCTTCTCGATCTCTATAATACTGGGCACACTATCTGCAGTAAAGCAAAATAGCTGGGTAGATAAATCAATTACTCTCTTTGTGTTCATTGGTTTTGCAATTCCTGGATTTTGGCTTGCCCTTCTATTAATGTACTGGACTGGGGTTAGCAATCAATGGTTGCCGATTTCTGGTTTACATAGCCTGAATTATGAAAACCTAAGTCTATTTGGCCAATTTACAGACTTAATGAAGCACTTATTCTTACCTGTATTCGTATCATCCTTAAGCGGTCTCGCAGGAATATCTCTTTATGTTAGAAATGGGATGCTAGAAATATTAAATCAAGACTTTATAACAACAGCAAGATCAAAAGGTCTTAATGAAAAAAAAATAGTATTTATACATGCACTTAAAAATGCAATTCTTCCATTGATTACTATAATTGGTTTATCAATACCCGGACTAATAGGTGGCTCAGTAATTTCTGAGTCAATATTTGCCATTCCTGGAATGGGAAAGTTATTTTACGATTCAGTATTAATGAGAGATTTTCCAGTAATTATGGGGATCTTGACAATTGGATCAGTTCTAACATTGATAGGAAATTTAATTGCTGACCTAGGATATGCTTGGGCTGACCCAAGAATCAGAAAAGGAATTACAAAATAATGAAAAAATTTATTGGTAATTCACTTGCACTAACAGGCCTAATTATAATTACAACCGTTCTACTCGCAGCAATTCTAGCGCCGATTATATCTCCCTATGACCCTAATTTTATTGATATTGATTCAATTCTCATTGCTCCATCATATGACCATATTATGGGTACCGATGGTCTTGGTAGGGACGTTTTCTCAAGGATGCTTTATGGAGCCCAAATTTCATTACTTGTTGGTTTTGTAGCTGTTGGGATATCTACTGGTATAGGCATAATACTTGGTTCAATTGCTGGCTTTTATAGAGGCTGGATTGACTCATTTATTATGAGAATTGTTGATGTAGTGTTATCCATACCTTCATTCTTTCTAATATTAGCTGTTATCGCTTTTTTAACCCCTTCTATATGGAATATCATGATTGTTATTGGACTAACTTCATGGATGGGGGTTACGCGTCTAGTAAGGGCAGAATTTTTGAGCTTAAGAGGGCGTGAATATGTCATGGCTTCTGAAGCAATGGGCTCTTCGGACATAAAAATAATCCTATTACATTTACTCCCTAATAGCATGACCCCAATTATTGTTAGCTCGGTACTGGGTATTGCAAGTGCAGTTCTTGTTGAGTCAGGATTGAGTTTTCTAGGATTAGGCGTTCAAGCACCAACTGCTTCATGGGGGAATATACTTACAGATGGAAAAGAATATATTCAATTTGCTTGGTGGCTGTCATTATTTCCAGGATTGGCAATATTATTAACGGTGTTAGGATATAATTTGTTGGGTGAAGGCCTTAGAGATATTCTCGACCCAAAAAATAAATAATTAGGAATTTAAGAAAAATGAGTTTTCTAAAAAATAAAAAAGTTTTAATCCTTGGTTTATTAAGTGATAGATCAATTGCTTATGGTATTGCATCGGCAATGAAAGCCCAAGGTGCTGAACTAGCCTTTACATACCAGATGGAAAAACATCAAGGACGAGTTGAAAAATTAGCTAGCAATTTTGATTCGAAGATTGTTGTCCCCTGCGACGTATCAAGTGATGATCAAATTAATGAATTATTTCCAAAGCTAAGTAAACATTGGGAGACATTTGATACCCTAGTTCACTCGATTGCTTTTGTTCCTAAAGAAGCTTTATCCGGCGACTTTGTGGAGCAAACAACAAGAGAAAACTTTAAAATTGCACATGACATCAGTTCATATAGTTTCACGGCTCTCGCAAAAGCCGCTATCCCATACCTAAATCCAGATGCAAGCTTATTAACATTAAGTTACCTAGGGGCTGAAAGAACAATGCCTAATTATAATGTCATGGGCTTAGCTAAGGCAAGCTTAGAAGCTAATGTAAGGTATATGTCTCACAGTCTTGGTAGAAAAGGCATAAGGGTAAACGCTGTTTCTGCTGGCCCAATAAAAACTCTCGCGGCGTCAGGTATTGCAAATTTTGACAAAATGTATGACTTTAACGAGCGTCATGCAGCTCTTAAGAGGAACGTTACCATTAATGAGGTTGGGAATGCAGCTGCTTTCTTATGCAGTGACCTTGCCTCAGGAATAACGGGTGAAATTACCTATGTCGATGGTGGTATGAATATTACAGCTTCAGGCTCTATTGATTAAAAAAGGCAATATTAACGACTCTGTCATTAATAAGCGTTAATTCTACTTTTTTGTAGAGCTTTTTCGGAGAGTACTCAACAAGGTTACTGTAGTACCACATTTCAACCTTGTCTTTTTTACCTGGGTTTGATTTGTCAGTAGTTGGACGTCCAAGGACCGAACTAGCTCCCTTTGGCTTAATAGCTATTTCCTGTTTATCAGCTTCACCAAGATACTTTATAACACGAGCCTTTGGCTTTCCACTGAAAACTGAAATAAACTCATCTTCGGTGAAAGTTCTTTTGGATTCGGCCATAATACTAAATGAAAAACCCACCATACCGAGAATTATTAATAACGACTTTATTTTTTTATACATACATTTCCTATTATTTTAATTAAATGTTAATTCTAAACCATCGTAGCCTGCATATACAGACTTTGGCAGTTTATTTTTAAGGTCCTCATAATCGAAACTATGCGTCATATGAATTAAGTGTGTTTCCTTGGCATTAATTTTCTTAGCCATTTCGATGCTCTGGTCAAAACCAAAATGCGTATAATGCGGTTCATGTCTTAAGCAATCAAGAAGTAGAACATCTAAACCAGTCAAAAGTTCCAACGATTTATTAGGGATTTCTGAAACATCAGTAATATAGGCCATGTTACCGATCCGATAACCATTAATCAAACTCTTACCATGAAGAACTGGTACAGGAATTATTTCAGTATTAAATATATTAAATGGAGAATCAATTATGTTAGCACTAAGGACTGGCTTATCCCAAAAGCTATTTGGCTCAGCTATTGCATAATTAAATTTAAGTTTTAGCTGCTCAATAACTTCTTCATTTCCATAGATAGGTATTTGTTTTTTATTAATTTGGCAAAAGGCTCTAAGATCATCAATACCATGACAATGATCAGCATGTATATGTGTGAACAATACTGCATCAACTACTCTAATTTCCTCTCTTAAAGATTGCTGCCTTAGATCGGGACTGGTATCAATTAATATATTTTTTCCATTATCTAAGGTAATCAAACTCGAACAGCGGGTACGATTATTTTTAGGGTTAGTTGATCGGCAGGTTTTACATAAGCACCCTACAACCGGAGTTCCGGCGCTGGAGCCCGAACCAAGAATGGTTAATTTAAATGACATTTTGTAAAAAGTTTTTTAAAATTTTCAGTGGTAGTTGCTGCAACTTCTTCAATCGTTAAATTTTTAATCTCAGCAATTTTTTCAGCCACAAATAAGACATTGGATGGCTCATTTGTTTTTCCCCTATTAGGGACCGGCGCTAAGTAAGGCGAATCTGTTTCAATCAAAATACGATCCATTGGAACTTTTTTTACGGTATCCCGAAGATCTTGTGCATTTTTGAATGTAATAATCCCTGAAAATGAAATATAAAAATTCTGATCAATTGCTTTCTTTGCCATATCGTAGGACTCAGTAAAGCAATGCATAACACCTCCAGCAATATCAGCCCCCTCATCCCTCATAATACTTATAGTGTCCTCTTGAGCGCTTCTTGTATGAATAATGAGTGGGAGACCAGATTTAATTGCTGATCTGATATGAACTCTAAATCTCTCCCTTTGCCATGACAGGTCTCCTTTGAGCCTAAAATAATCTAGCCCTGTTTCCCCGATAGCTACTACATTACTATTTGTTGATAATGTTACAAGCTGATCTACTGTAGGCTCATTAATGTCTTCGTAATCTGGATGGACGCCTACTGAAGCAAAAATATTATCATATTGTTCAGCAAGCTCTAGCACCCCTGGAAAATCATCAAGTGTAACGCTAACACATAGAGCATTGGTTATTTTATTAGTATCCATATTCTCTAATATGGATTTAATATTATCACGCAGTTCGGGGAAATTAATATGGCAATGAGAATCAATAAACATATAAGTATTAAATAAAAATTTTTCGGTAATTAATAAAGATTATATCAAGATTAATCTCTTTATTGACTGGTGATGTTGCATATAGTTTTACATCAATTAACATTTTCTGAAATTTGAGTAATGCTGGTATTTTAGAGTTTTTAGCAAGCTGATTAATTACTAACTCTTCATTAGGAAAATAATATTGCAGATTAGTTAATTTTGACAAAAGTATATCGTATGACCATTTTTGAAGAAGATTGATGAGCCATAATAATCCATTGGAGAACCATCGCCCATCAATGTCAGATAAATTAAATTTTTTTCCTTGTTTTAGAGAGCTAATAATCTCAATTAACAAAGGGTGGTTTTCATGCTCACCAATCAAAGCTAAGGGATTACCGCTATAAAGTTGTAAAAAAGGCCTTAGATCATCCTTATTAATACTTTTTAGAAAGTTAGTGGCCTCAATGTATGTCGGCTTAGAGAGGGCTTCGAGTCTGGAGCGACTCTTTATTGTCGGAAATAAGCTACTTAAGTCAGAGGTAGTTAATATAATCACCGAGTCACTAGGAGGTTCTTCTAGAATTTTTAGGAGGGCATTTGAGGCCCACTTAGTCATTTGATGTGCATCATAAATTACTGCAACTTTTCTACCATTTCTTTGATGCGGGCTAAGCTCAAAAAAATTCTTAAGCTCTCTAATTAATTCTACCTTAATAATAGGCTGAGTTTCTTCGAGAGAGCTATCGTTAACAGAAAAAAAATCAGGGTGAGATTGAGAATCAAACCACGAACAATTTTGACAGCTTCCACAATAGTATCCAACTTCCCTAGATTTACTACAAATTAATTTTTTACTGACAATAGACGCAAAGTCATTTACTCCTGAATCACATGGACCATGAAGTATGATTCCATGAGGAAATCTCTCAGTGTCAGTAAAGAGGTTATCCCAGTTACTCTGATGCCATGGATATATATTCATTCTGTGATTATATCCAGAATTTTTGTAATCTCATCTTGAATATCATTGATACTCTTAGTGCTGTCGATAATATAGAAACGGTCCTTGTTTTCACCTGCAATTTTTAGGTACATTTTCCTAACTTTTTGGTGAAATTCAAAGCTTTGCTTTTCAAACCGATCTAAAACTCTTGTATTGTTTAGTCTTTCTATACTCACTTCAACTGGAAGGTCAAAGAGTATAGTAAGGTCTGGTTCCAAATCATCGTGAGTGATAGTTTTAAGTTGATCTATAACTGAAGTATCTACTCCCTTACCTCCACTTTGATAAGCATAGCTTGCATCAGTAAACCGATCGCTAATAACTGTTACCCCACTTCTAAGGTTAGGTTGAATTACACGTGAAAGATGCTCGGAACGTGCAGCAAACATTAATAATGATTCAGTCATTGGTGATATCTCATCTTTAAGCAATATTTCTCGGATTTTTTCTCCTGTATGTGTCCCACCAGGCTCACGAGTGACTATATATTCAAGTATTTTTGACTCAAAATATGATTTTATAAAATCTATATGAGTGCTTTTACCTGCCCCATCAACTCCCTCCAAGGTAATAAATTTGGCATCAGTCATTTTCTTTGGTACTTTCTGACCGCCCTATTATGCTCAGATAAGTTCTTTGAAAAATGATGCGTTCGATCACCTTTAGCTACAAAATAAAGTGCATCAGTTTTTTTTGGGTTAAAGGCTGCAATTATTGAATTTAAGCTTGGCGTAGAAATAGGAGAAGGCGGAAGCCCCCTTCGAGTGTATGTGTTGTACTTATTAACTTCTCGTAAATCTGATTTTCGGATATTGCCATCATAGCGGTGTCTCATACCAAAGATAACAGTTGGGTCACTTTGAAGGGGCATATTGATATTCAGCCTATTAACAAAAACTCCAGCAACCATTGGGGCCTCAGATTTAATACTAATTTCTTTTTCGATAATAGATGCCATAATAAGTGCCTCATACATGGTTTTATAGGGGAGATCTAAATCACGGTTATCCCATAAAAACTTTAATTTATCTTTCATTACTTTATAGGAATTCTTTAAAATTTCTAAATCTGAAGTATTTTTATAGAAATAATAACTATCAGGGAAGAAAATACCTTCTGCAGTTAGCTCATCCGCAGAGATAATATTTAGAATATCTTTTTCCTTATACGAGGTAATTTCATGCTTAATATGTCTGTTACTTTTTAACTCTATAATTAAATCGCTAAATGTTTTACCCTCAATAAATCTAATTGAATAAAGCACTTCTCGACCATCTGCTAGTATTTTTAAAAGCTCATAAGGAGTTATTGATTTTTCAAGCTGATAGTGTCCCCGCTTAAGCTTCTCTGTCTTACCAAAAATATAACTAAAAAATTTAAACCGAAATGAGTCTTTTAATACTTTCATTTCAATTAACTGATCAGTAATTTGGCCAAGGTTTTTTCCTGAATCAATTTCAAATGTAGCATTTTCCTCTAATATATTTAATGGGATAAGAAAATAACTAAAAAACCATATTAATAAGAATAGAAAAATTATAGAAAATTTTCTTTTCTTAACTAAAGTAATGCTACGAGGTAAATTCAAAAATTTTATTGATTTCATATGCTAATTTAAACGATTTCCATTTTTTATTATTAATTTTACGAATTGGAATGGCTCCTATTATAGAATTTGTAATAACCACCTCATCTGATTTCAGTAGCTCATCTAACAAAATTTTCTTAATTTTTATTTCAAATCCTAAATACCCAGCATTATCAATAATAATTTTTTTTGTAACGCCAGAGACACCTGCCGCATGCTGACTTGGAAGACACAAAATATCTCCAACCCTCATAATAATTGTACTGCTTATACATTCATTAACATAGCCATTGCCATCCAATAGAATCCCATCAAAATTCTCTTTTTCTAACTCCGTCTTTGCTAAAACGTTTTCTAACCTATTTAGATGCTTTATCCCAGAGAGCATAGAATTTTTAGAAAGTCTTTGATTGCATACTTTTAAACAAACACCCTTCTCCACTATATCTTTTTGAATAGGTGTAAATTTATTTTTAAGTAGGATTCGTGTGCATTTAATATTTTTTTTGAATTGATAACCACGCTCAGAAACACCTCGAGTGATTATAAATTTCCCAACAAAATTACCCGGCTCAGAAAATAATTTCTTCACATCATTTAATAAAATTCTGCTACTAGGTATATCAATCTGAATAGATCTTGCATCATGGCTTAATATCTCATAATGGTATTTCCAGTATTTTGGCACTCCGTTTTGTATCTTCATAGTTCTAAATACACCATCGCCAAATGCCAGACCCCTATCAAAAGGATTAAGCCCTAATGATTTTTTTCCATTAATTAAAAATTGATTAGACATCAAGAATTATTAGTTAGATTCTTTTAAATACAAGGCTTCCATTAGTCCCGCCGAAACCAAAGTTATTCTTTAGCGCTGCTTCAATTTTTATTTCTCTAGCCTCGTTGGCACAAAAATCAAGATCACATTCAGGGTCTTGGTTAAAAATATTTATAGTTGGTGGTGAAATCTGCTCGTGTATTGCTAGTGCCGTGAATACAGACTCGATTCCCCCTGCACCGCCAAGTAGGTGGCCAGTCATTGATTTTGTTGAATTTACAACTAATTTAGCAGCACTACTACCAAAGGTTTCTTTTATTGCATTAGTTTCGTTCAAGTCACCTAGTGGCGTTGATGTACCGTGCGCATTTATATATTGAATTTGGTCTGAGTTAATTCCAGCATTTTTTATTGCATTTAACATTGATCTTTTCGGGCCATCTATACTAGGTGCCGTTATATGATAAGCATCGGCACTCATCCCATATCCTGATAATTCACAGTAGATCTTCGCTCCTCTTTTCTTAGCATGTTCATATTCTTCAAGAACCATAACGCCTGCTCCCTCTCCAATTACGAACCCATCTCGATCAATATCCCATGGTCGGGAAGCAGTAGATGGATCTTCATTTCTAGAAGATAATGCCTTAGCAGATGAAAAGCCTGCTACCGAAAGCTCAGTGATTGCTGCTTCCGAACCTCCTGCAACCATAGCATCTGCATCGCCATACTCAATCATCCTAGCGGCATCTCCAATCGAATGAGTTCCAGTAGTACATGCTGTAACAATAGCAACATTTGGTCCTTTCAGGCCATAGATAATCGATAGATTACCTGAAATCATATTTATAATTGTTCCGGGTATAAAAAAGGGCGATACTTTTCTTGGTCCACCGTTGTCAAATAGATCACTTGTTGACTCAATCAAATTAATGCCGCCGATACCTGACCCAATTGATACTCCAATTCTATCTTCATTTTCTTCAGTTACAACTATTCCTGAATCTATAAATGCCTCAATTCCAGCAACCAATCCAAATTGGATAAATGTATCCATTCTTCTAGCATCTTTAGGGTTTAGATATAATAATGGGTCGAAGTTTTTCACTTCTCCTGCTATTTTGGAGGGGAAATTGGTGGGGTCAAACTTTGTAATAGTCGATATTCCAGAAACTCCTGAAATAATATTTTTCCATGACTCCTCAACACCTATTCCAACAGGCGTTACTAAGCCTAATCCCGTAACAACAACTCTTCGTTTGGTCATACGTACCTATTAAGATAGGCCTACTAAATAGGCCATTCGGATTATGGAAGGTTTTTGTTTATATAGTCAATCGCTTGCTGAACTGTTGTTATTTTTTCAGCATCATCGTCAGGAATTTCTGTATCAAACTCCTCTTCTAGTGCCATCACCAACTCAACTGTATCTAAAGAGTCTGCTCCTAAGTCATCTATGAATGATGACTCATTTTTTACTGTAGCAATATCTGCTCCCAATTGCTCTGAAACTATTTTTTTAACTCTTTGTTCAATGTCAGACATCTTAATATTACCCCTTAAAAAAACAATAAAAAATTCAAGCTGCTATTTTATCAAATGAATCTATGAATCAATCAATTATTTTAAAATAAAACATAAATAATTATTAACTAATTGATTATAAACATTAAATCATTAACATACCACCGTTAACGTGGATAGTTTCACCTGTCACGTATCCTGCTAAATCTGAAGCTAGATAACATACAGCATGAGCTACATCGGCCGGTGCGCCTAGCCGACCCAATGGTATATGCCCTAATAGTTGCTGCCTCTGATCATCACTTAATGCTCTTGTCATGTCTGTATCAATAAACCCAGGGGCCACACAATTGACAGTAACCTCCCTACTCCCAATTTCTTGAGCTAGAGATTTAGTAAATCCAGAAATGCCTGCTTTTGTTGCTGCATAGTTTGTTTGCCCTGCATTGCCCATATGACCGACAACAGAAGAAATATTAATAATTCTTCCGTATCTTTTTTTCATCATGCCCTTGATAACTGATTGGCTAAGCTTATATACAGATTTAAGGTTAGTATTTATTACTGCATCCCAATCCTCCTCTTTCATTCTCATTAAAAGAGTATCTCTAGTTATTCCTGCGTTATTTACAAGGGCACTAATCTCTCCGTGATCTAAATTAATTTTGGCAATTAAATCACTGATTGATTGATTGCTATTTACATCCATTGGCAATCCAAGGCCTTCTAATTTATTGAGTTCAAACATCTGGGTGATAATCTCAGATCCTTTAGCTGTTGTAGCTGTTCCAATAACTAAAAATCCTTGTCTAGCCATTTCGACTGCAATTGCTGCCCCAATACCTCTGCTTGCACCAGTAACTAGAGCTATTTTTTTATTGGTAGTAGATTCATTCATCTTCGCATTCCTTAAGTGGTAATTTCAGATAGAAATTGTTCCGTTGCCTCAATACCATCTAACGAATAATGGCTAGCCTCGGTTACTATCCGCTTATTTAATCCCATTAAAACTCTGCCAGGACCTCCCTCAACAAAAATATTTATCTTTTTTTCAGATAAATATCTTATAGTTCTTGTCCATTGAACTGGATTATATAACTGCATAGATAGTGCATTCTTAATTTTATCATCAGATGAGTGAGCGGTAACGTCAACATTATGAATGATAGGTATTTTGGGGGGGTTAAAAATAAAACCACCCAAATAATCTAAAAACTCTACTGAAGCTTCTTTCATTAGCCGGCAATGAGAAGGTACGCTCACTGGCAATATTAATGCTCTCTTTGCCCCAGCTTCCTTAAATTTTTCAAGCGACATTTCAATTATGGTTCTATGTCCAGCAACAACAACCTGACCAGGAGAATTAAAGTTGACAGCCTCTATAACATTCTCGCCATTAAGGTCATTACAGATTTGTGTTACAGTTTCATCGTCAAGTCCTAGTATTGCTGCCATAGCACCAGTATTTTTGGGGACAGCTTCTTGCATTAGCTCAGCTCTTTTTTTAACAATTTTAAGAGCCTCCTCGAAGCTAATTACATCCGCCACAACAAGGGCAGTAAACTCACCTAAGCTATGTCCGGCAACATAAGTTGGATCATCAGCACCATTTTTTTTAAGGGCTCGCCATGAAGAAAGTCCGGCTGCCAGCATAATTGGCTGAGTATTTATGGTTTGATTAATTTTATCGTTTTCTGATGTGATCATTGCCCATAAATCATACCCAACAATATCTGAAGCTTCTTCAAATGTAGCCTTTATAATATTGAGGGATTCAAATTTAGCCATCATCCCAATTGATTGAGAGCCTTGACCGGGAAATGTTATTACATAATTTTTCATATCTTAATATTTAATTAGGGCCGAACCCCAAGTAAATCCAGCTCCAAAAGCTTCCATCAAGATAGTTTCTCCAGGCTTTATTTTACCTGACTTAACTCCGTCATTTAATGCAAGCGGTATTGATGCAGCTGAAGTATTTCCATGCTTATGTATAGTTACAATAACCCTATCCATAGACATATCTAATTTCTTAGCAGTAGCCTCCAAAATTCTAATATTGGCTTGATGAGGAACCAACCAGTCAATATCAGATTTTTTTAGACTATTTGCTTTCAATGTTTCATCAACAATTCTATCAAGCGTATTCACAGCAATCTTAAAAACTTGATTACCTTGCATCTCGATTGTATCTTTTTGGGCTGAGCTTTCACTTCGAGGAACATGCAATAATGATTCATACTGACCATCAGAATGAATATGTGTAGAAATAATTCCAAGCTTATCTGAGGCGCTAACAATTACAGCTCCTGCACCATCACCCCATAATATTGCATTACTTCTGTCACTATAATCTGTAATTTTTGACATTGCATCTACTCCAACAACCAAAACATTTTTTTTGCTGCCAGTACTAATAAATTTATCAGCAATACTTAATGCATAAATAAAGCCACTACAAACAGCTTGTATATCGAACGCAGGGCATTCTCCAATACCAAGTTTATTTTGCACAGAACAAGCAACACTAGGGAAAATTTTGTCAGGCGTGGTAGTTGCAATAATTATTAAGTCTATTTCTTGAGGATTTATCTCTGAGGACTGAATAGCATCTAATGAAGCTTTGTAGGCCATATCGCTAGTTGTTTCACCAGAGCCAATAATATGTCTTTCTTTAATTCCTGTCATCGCCACAATCCATTCATCAGATGTATCCAATGACTTTTCTAGGTCTTTATTAGTCAGTATCTTTAGGGGGAGGTAGCCACCAACTGCAGTAATCTTAGAGTAAATCATCAATGATCAATTATTCCCAACTAATGATTCAATTTCAAGCTGTTTTCTTATTTTATCTATCACTTGATTTTCAGCTTCTTCAACTGCCGTTTCAATTGCAAATCTAAATCCATAAGCATCCGTACCTCCGTGACTTTTTACAACAATACCATTTAGCCCAAGAAATGAAGCACCATTATATCTTCTAGGATCTAAACGTCGCTTAAATGCTCTTAGCACTGGTGTTGCAATAAGAGCCATTATTCTTGTTAATAAGCTTCGCTTAAATTCTTCTGTAAGGAATTTACCCATCATGTGAGCAAGCCCCTCAGTAGTTTTTAATGAAATGTTACCTACAAATCCATCACAAACTACTACATCAGTAGTACCTTTAAAAATATCATTTCCTTCTACATTTCCATAAAAATTTAAATGGCTACTATTTAGAAGTTTGTATGCTTCTTTTACTACCTCGCTACCTTTAATATCTTCGCTGCCAATATTTAAAAGTCCTATGCTTGGGGTTTTTTCTTTTTTTAAAACTGAAGATAGCATTGCACCCATAATTGCAAATTGTAGAAGTTGCTTAGGTGAGCTATCAACATTAGCTCCTAAATCTAGGAGACAAGTAGTTCCTTTAATGCTTGGTAATAATGATGCAATTGCAGGCCTATCAATTCCGGGTAATGTTTTTAGAACAAATCTGGCTGTTGCCATAAGTGCTCCTGTATTCCCTGCGCTTACGCAAGCTGATACCTCACCAGATTTAATTAAATTAATAGCAACCCTCATAGAAGAATCTTTTTTATTTTTTAATGCACTTTGTGGAGATTCATCCATCAGAACGACTTCAGTTGCATGGCGTATTTTTATACGAGAAGTTTCTTTCTTTGGATATTTAAGGAGATGGGTCTTTACTGTATCTTCATTACCTACAAGAATGATCTGAAGATTGGGATGTCTTTTGAGTGACTCTATTGCAGCCGGTATAGTGACGCTGGGGCCAACATCACCGCCCATTACATCTATTGCAATTGATTGGGGCATATTATAATTAAAGGAGAGTGTTACTCACCTTTAGTCGCAATAACCTTCTTTCCTCTATAAAAACCAGAAGGACTAACATGGTGCCTCAAGTGCGTTTCCCCAGTAGTTGGCTCAATAGCCAATGGTGGATTCGTTAATGTATCATGCGAGCGACGCATACCTCTTCCTGCTGTCGATTTTTTACTTTTCTGAACGGCCATTATTTAGCTCCTTAACTTTTATTTAGTGCTTTGATTTTACAATAGAATTTTAATGCAGGATTTTATCATATACTTCCATAAATTTATTACTTTTAATGACAATCAACAACATTATTGTATAATTCGAACAATTAGGTACATGATATAATATGAACCTCAAATCCCATACTAAAACTAAGATTAATTCTAGGAAAGCCTTTCAGTGATTCAAAAAATTCTTATTGCAAACCGTGGAGAAATTGCCGTCCGAATTATTAGGGCTTGCAAAGAAATGGGGATAACAAGTGTTGCGATTTATAGTGATGCAGACCGTTTGGGCCTTCATGTTAAAAAAGCTGATGAATCCTATTTCATTGGCTCAGATCCACTGTCTGGTTATCTAAGTCCTCATCGAATCGTTAATATTGCAGTTACTTCTGGTTGTGATGCGATTCATCCAGGCTATGGCTTTCTATCTGAGAATCCTGAATTAGCTGCCATCTGTGAAAGACGAGGTATTAAATTTATTGGTCCTGATTCTAAAGTTATAAAAAGAATGGGTGATAAAATTCAAGCTAGAAAAGCTATGGTTGAAGCAGATGTGCCTGTTATCCCTGGAAGTGATGGAAATATTGGCAGCCTAGAGGAAGCAAAATTATTTGCTGCTTCTATTGGGTATCCTGTGATGCTTAAAGCAACTAACGGTGGTGGTGGTAGAGGTATAAGGCGGTGTGACAACGAAAAAGAAATGGATTCTAATTTTGACAGGGTCATTTCTGAAGCAACAAAAGCATTCGGTAGCCCAGAAATTTTTATTGAAAAATGTGTATTAACCCCGAAACATATCGAGGTTCAGGTTCTTGCAGATCAACATGGAAATGTTGTCCACTTATTCGAACGAGATTGTTCAATACAGCGCAGAAACCAAAAATTAATAGAAATTGCTCCATCCCCACAACTTTCAGAGGATCAAAGAAACTATATTGGTCATTTAGCTGTAAAAGCAGCAAAAGCTGTTACCTATGAAAATGCTGGGACTGTAGAGTTTTTATTAGATAACGAGAATAATTTTTATTTCATGGAAATGAATACACGCCTTCAAGTAGAGCATACAGTTACAGAGTCAATAACTGGAATCGATATTGTTCAAGAGCAAATTAGAATTGCCAGCGGAATTATTCTAAAATATAAACAGGAGGAAATAACCCACCGAGGCTATGCTATTGAATTTCGAATAAATGCGGAGGATCCGAAGAATGATTTTTTACCATCATTTGGTAAGATTACACGCTATTATGCAGCCGGTGGTCCGGGGGTAAGAACAGATGCAGCAATCTATACAGGCTATGTAATACCGCCCTATTATGACTCAATGTGTGCAAAATTAACCATATGGGCAATTAACTGGAATGATGCGGTACAAAGAGGCATTCGTTCACTAGATGATATTGGTCTATTTGGAGTAAAAACAACAATACCTTATTATTTAGAAATATTAAAAAATCAGAATTTTGTTGATGCGGAATTTAATACAAGTTTTGTAGAGACGCATCCTGAGTTAACTGATTATGAAGATCAATTACCACCAAATATTATTGCCGCCGCCATAGGTGCGGCAATTGCAGCGCACGAAGGATTATAAAAAATATGAAAAAAATAGATATTACAGAGCTAGTTTTAAGAGATGGGCATCAATGCCATATAGCAACCCGGCTTAGGACTGAAGATATGCTACCTATCTGCCCTCAACTAGATGATATTGGATTTTGGTCAATTGAAGCATGGGGTGGTGCAACATTTGATTCTTGTGTTCGCTACCTCAAAGAAGATCCATGGGAGCGCTTAAGAAAGCTCAGAAAAGCCCTGCCGAACAGTAGAATACAAATGCTCTTAAGGGGGCAAAATTTACTTGGTTATAGAAATTATTCAGATGATGTAGTAGATATGTTTGTAAAAAAGTCAGCCGATAACGGGGTTGATGTATTTCGAGTGTTTGATGCCCTTAATGACATAAGAAACATTGAGGTCTCAATTAAAGCCGTTAGAAAATATAAAAAACATGCTGAAGGCACAATTAGTTATACAACTTCTCCGGTTCACAATATTGATTACTTCGTAAATCTTGCAAAGAAAATTGAAGCACTTGGAGCTGACAGTATTGCAATAAAAGATATGGCCGGTCTATTAACGCCAAAAGTTACCAAAGATTTAGTCTCTAGTTTAGTAAAGAATATTAATTTACCAATACATATGCATTGTCACTCAACATCCGGTCTTGCTAGTATTAACTTAATAACTGCAGTGGAAAACGGTGCGACAATGATTGACACATGTAATTCTAGCTTTTCTGAAGGTGCCAGTCACCCTACAACAGAATCAATTATTGTTGCTTTAGATGATCTTGGATACAAAACGGATATCAATCTTTCTAAAATGGACGATATTACGAATCACCTCAAGCAAGTAAGAAAAAAATATTGGCAATTTGAGTCTGAATTTACTGGCCTTGATCCGAGAGTTCTAATCAATCAAGTTCCAGGAGGTATGATTTCAAATCTTTCAAGTCAGTTAAATGAACAAGGAGCGCTTGATAGAATGGATGAAGTATTAGCTGAAATACCAAATGTTCGAAAAGACCTAGGATATCCACCTTTAGTTACGCCAACGTCACAAATTGTTGGAACTCAGGCAGCTCTTAACGTTATCACGGGCGAAAGATATAAGTCAGTTACATCAGAAGTTAAAAATTATTTTCTAGGTCAGTATGGAAATACTCCAGCACCGGTTGATAAAGATATTATGAAAATTGCCATTGGGGATCAGAAACCAATTACTTGTCGTCCCGCAGATAAACTTAAGCCTGAAATTTCTAACCTAAGAGTTAAATCTGAAGGGTATGTTAAATCAGATGAGGACTTATTAACATATGCAATGTTTCCTGACATGGCCACCATATTTCTTCAAGAAAGGCATGCTGGAACACTTGAGCCAGAAGAGCTCTTAATTAAAAATGATAACAACAACGGAGATCACTATGCTCCAAGTGAATTTAATATCTCACTTCATGGAGAAACCTACCACATTAAAGTTAAAGGCTCAGGTGACACAGGCGAAACTGAAAGACCATTTTATGTTTCTGTAGATGGTATCTCCGAGGAAGTATTAATTGAAACTCTTGATGAATTACAAGTAAGTACAACTGGAAATCAAACAACTGATAAAAAAAATAAAAACACTGAAAGTTCAGATCACACAAGGCCAAAACCAAGTCATGATGGTTGCGTCACAACTGCGATGCCTGGGACTATTGTGGACATAAAAGTAAAGGTTGGAGATAAGGTTAATGCTGGAGATGGAGTTGTGATAATTGAAGCAATGAAAATGGAAAATGAAATTCAATCATCAAAGTCTGGAGTCGTTATGGCTGTTCACATTAAAAAAGGTGACGCAGTATCTCCAAATGAAACGTTGATTGAAATTCAACGAATCTAATATCATAATGCCAGCAATTATTTTAGCATCGTCATCTATTTATAGAAAACAACTATTACAAAGACTAACTAAAAAATTTAAAGTAATTTCACCTCATGTTAATGAAATAAAATTTTCTGATGAGGGAGGCAAGGACTCTGCATTAAGACTTGCCATACTCAAAGCAAAAACAATTTCTGAGAATAATGAAAATTCGTATGTTATTGGCTCCGACCAAACTGCAGAGTTCGACGGAATACAAATAGAGAAACCCAGAAATACTGATGAATCATTCGATCAATTAATAAAATTAAGTGGTAAAAATGTTACATTTTATAGTGCCGTTTGCCTAATTAATAAGTCAAAAAAAATTGAATATAAAGATGTAGAAACAATACATGTTAAATATAAAATTTTAACCAAGTCATTGATATCTGAGTACTTAAGTAATGAAGCTCCAAATGGCTGCCTTGGATCAATTAAATCGGAAGGACTAGGTATTACTCTTTTAGAGAAAATTGTGAGTAATGATCCAACTGCTATTGTTGGGCTACCACTATTATGCCTGATCAAGATGTTTGAATTAGAGAAAATTTATTTTAATGGAAAATGATAAAATAGATATTGAAGATTGCGAAGGTAATATTGATTATCCACAACATAATCTGAAAAAGCATATAAAACTGGGTACATTGTTTTTAATACCATCATCTCTTGACCAAGATGCTATATACGACTTTATGGTTGAGGAGCAACGTAGTAAAATTCGAGATCTAAAATACTTTATTGTCGAAAATGAAAAATCAGCCAGAAAAACAATTAAAAAATTAAAGCTATCTACCCCTATCCAGAAGCTAACAACCATCCCCCATAATAAAGATACGCCTAACGAAATATTACTTTCATACATCAAACCTTCACTAGAAGGAAAAAATATTGGGTTACTATCTGATGCTGGGGTTCCCTGTGTCGCCGATCCAGGCTCAAAAATTGTTAAGCTTGCACATAAAAATGGTATTAAAGTTGTTCCGCTTGTTGGCCCTTCGTCTATAATACTTTCGTTAATGGCATCAGGATTTAATGGACAAAATTTCAGATTTCATGGCTACGTACCAATTGATTATATTGAAAAAAAGAAAAAATTAGAAGGCATGCAAAAAGATATTCTAGAGAATTATGAGACCCAAATATTTATAGAAACACCCTATAGGAATAATCAGCTGCTTGATAATCTAATAACAATCCTAAACGAAAAAATTAATTTGTGCGTAGCTATAAACCTAACAACAGATAAAGAAATTATAGAAAGTAAAAATATAGGTGAGTGGAGAAAATCTAGCCTTCCTGATTTGTCAAAAAAACTATGTATCTATTTGTTAAATTAACTCCTTAACAGGGCGGAAAGATTTTCTATATATATCAATAACACCGTGCTCTTTTAAAAGCTCAATGTGTTCTTTTGTCGGATAGCCTTTATGCTTTTTCAGATTATATTGTGGATATTTAATATCCAATTCATACATATATCGATCACGCTCGACCTTAGCAATAATAGATGCTGCTGAAATTTCTGGTATCAGTGAGTCGCCTCTGACAATTGCATTAATTTCAATATTCTCAATATTCTCAATATCTGGGGTATATAAGCCATCAACTAAAATAATATCTGGCTTTAACTTAAGACCATTAAATGCTCTTAACATTGCCAGTAATGAAGCATTTAAGATATTTATATTATCAATCTCATTGACCGAGGCAGACGAAAAATTATAATCTAATGCTTTACTCTTAATCTCGCTACTTAATAAAAGAAGTTTTCTAGGTGAAAGTTTTTTTGAGTCGTTTAAGCCGATAATTGTATTTTTTGGGTCAAGAATTACTGCTGCGGCATATACTGGACCTGCAAGAGGCCCTCTTCCTGCTTCATCAATTCCACAAGTTAACGTCATTTTATATATATTTTTTTAATACATCTATAATCAATGCGGAAGTATTGCGCCTAAGTGATTTATGAAGTCGAGTAAATTCATTAATAATTAAAGTTTTATATTTTTTATCATTTATGATTTTCATTGCTGCATTTGCAATTTCTTCAGGATTTACCTTGCTTTGAATAAGCTCAGGAGAAATTAATTTATTTAGTAAAATATTAGGGAGACCAATCCATGGAATTATCTTCATTCCTCTTAAAATCTGCCATGACCACCAAGAGGTCTTATAGATAATTAGCATTGGTTTTTTAAATAGTGCAGCTTCTAGAGTTGCGGTTCCAGATGCAACAATAACAAAATCAGAAGCATTGATTGCATCATGTGAATGGCCAATAATAGGCTTAATATTTAATTGCTTGTGTTTAAGTATACTGCTGTTAATTTTTATAAAATTTTCTTTGTTATTACAGGGGATCACAAACAAAACATTTTCCATCTTATTTTGAATGATCAGAGCTGAACTTAGAATGATATCAAGATGAAATTTAACTTCACTAGACCTGCTACCCGGAAGAATCGAGATAACAAAATTAGTTCCTCGAATACCTATCCTTTTTTTGCTCAGAAATGAATTTGGTTTTAATGGAATAATTCTTGCTAATGGATGCCCAACATATGTCGAGGGCAATCTTATTGACTTAAAAATTTTTATCTCGTGAGGGAAAACCAGGAAAAGATGATTCATATAACTTTTCATTAAATAAATTCTACTCTTCCTCCAAGCCCATACGGATGGAGAAACATAATGAAATACCTTTACTTTATTTTTCTTTAATGTCTTTTCAATAAAAAAATTAAAATCTGGTGCGTCTATACCAATATAAATATCTGGTTTTTGATCGATAAGGTATTTAATTAAATTTCTTCTTAAAATAAATAATTTAACTATATTTTTTATCGCGTCAATATAACCATGTATACCCAAAACTTTATAATCAAAAAAAGAGTTGAGGCCATTTTTTTGCATCATAGGTCCACCAACTCCAACATACTCAATATTCTTGAATTTTTGATTAATTTCTAGCATTAATTCGCTAGCAATTAAATCGCCTGAAGGTTCTCCAGCAACAAGGGCAATTTTAGCCATCTACCTTACGATACCTCGGTTTGACTTCTTAAAAAAATCAATAAAAAAATCGATGAGTGATGAATCATTAGCCATACCCTTTAAAATATCTATTGCTTCATTTAGAGAATTACCGTCACGATATATAACCTTATAACCTTTCTTAATAATTACTATATCTTCAGAAGAGAAGTTCCTGCGTTTAAGGCCCTCAACGTTTATTCCATTTGGTTTTGCGCTATACCCAGCGGCCATAATAAAAGGAGGAATATCTTGAAAAACAATTGAGCCTGCAGCAACAATTGAATGTGAGCCAACCTTACAAAACTGGTGAACTCCAGTAATCCCTCCAAGAATAGCATAGTCATTAATCTCTACATGGCCAGCAAGAGATGTATTGTTGGCAAGAATTATATTATCCCCAATGATGCAGTCATGAGCGATATGGACATAGGCCATAATCCAGTTGTCATTTCCAACAGTAGTAATTTTTTTATCTTGTATAGTCCCAAGATTAAAAGTGCAGAATTCACGAATTGTATTTCTATCCCCAATTTTTAGCATTGTTGGCTCATTACTATATTTTTTATCTTGAGGAGACTCGCCAAGAGAGCAATAATGAAAAATTCTATTATCTTTTCCAATACTTGTGCGGCCAGTTATTGTTACGTGGTTACCAATAACACTTCCCTCACCAATTTCTACAAATTCACCAATGATTGAATATGGGCCAATTTCTACATTTTTAGAGATTCTAGCTTCCGAATGAACTATAGCAGTTGGATGAATTTTTGAAGGTGTGGACATTATAAATTTTATTTTTTTATTTCTTTAAGAATACACATCATGCTTGCCTCTGCAACAACCTCATCAAAGACCTTAGCTGTTCCACTATATTTCCATATACCTTTAAGAACTCGATCAATCTTCACGTTCAGAATTATTTGATCGCCTGGACCAACAGGCTTCTTAAATCTAGCTTTATCAATCCCCGCAAAATAATATACAGACTCTTCGGATGGTTTTGTGTCCATTGTTTTAAATGATAGTATAGCTGCAGCTTGAGCCATTGCCTCAACAATTAATACCCCTGGCATAACTGGATGATAAGGGAAATGACCTGGGAAAAATGGTTCATTTATTGTCACATTTTTAATTGCTGTAATTTCTTTACCTAATTCAAGAGAAATAACTTTATCGATAAGAACAAAGGGATATCGATGTGGAAGATGATCTAAGATCTCATGAATGTCCATACTAGTTTTTTTTGTCATCTATACCATCCGGTTTTTTTATATTTACAGCAAATCTTAACCATTCCTTGTGTTCAAGAAAAGGTATAATTGAAGTATATCTATTTCCTTTGTTGCTTATTGTTTTTGTAATCATTGTTCCAGGTGAAATAGTTGTATTTTCAGCAACTGATAAATGGCCTAAAATCATAGCAGCACCACCAATTTTACAGTTTTTTCCAATCACTGCACTACCTGCTATACCTACACATCCAGCTATAATTGTATTTTCATTTATAATACAGTTGTGACCAATCTGTACCTGATTATCAATTTTAACGCCAGATTTAATAATCGTATCGTCTAGTGCACCTCGATCGACCGTGGTATTTGAACCAATATCGACATTATCAGAGATAATAACTGAGCCAATTTGTGGGATCTTAATCCAGCTATTATTTTTATCCTGAGAATAACCAAACCCATCGACACCGATTGCGGCCCCAGGAAATATTTCACAATTAGAGCCAATCTTAACGTTATCGCCAATAGTTACCTGTGAGTGAATCCTAGTCCCAGATCCGATAAAAACATTGTTACCAATTGTAGTGTTAGCATCAATAGTTACTAACTTTTCAATAACAATATTTTCTTTAATCACAACATACGGACCTAGTTGTACATTTTTATCAATTTTTGAATTTTTACCAACCAAAGCAGAGATGTGCTTCTCCGCAACAATACTGACCTTTTCCTTAAAAAAATTAGCCGTTATAGCGAATGCGAGGTATGGATCGTCCACAAAAATTGACGGGCCTTCCCAATCAGCTGCATCTTCTTTCCGCATTATCATTAGCCCAGCTTGACAAGTACTAAGCTGCTCTTTAAGTTTTTTATCTGAATAAAAAGAAACGGAGCTTGAGTCCGCAGAGGTTAATGACGAAATATTATTAACTACTAATTGAGGGTGAGTAGAATCACCATTCAATAGGTTGGCAAGCTCTTTAGAGGAAGCATTAGGCATACTTTACTTTTTATTTAACCGTACTCATCACCTTAACTACATCCTTGGTAATATTGACTGCATCACTAGTAAAAGCAACGCCCTGATAAAGAATAAGGTCATACTTTTCTTTTGTAGCAAACTTATCAATAGCAATATTTATTTTTCCTTGCAAGGCGTTCATCTCCTCACGCTTTCTTAAATTTATATCTTCCTTAAGCTCTCTTTCATCCCTCTGTATATCGATTTGAACCAATTGTAATTCTCTTTGCTTCGCCTGTCTGGTGACATCATCCATAGTTAGGGAATTTTTTTTCAACTTTTCAGCTTTTGTTTGCAGGGAAAGTATTGCTTTTTTTAATTTATCTGTTTTTACTTTAAATTCTTTTGAAAGCTTTTTATTACTTATGACAGTTTGAGGTGCTTGTTTTAATATTTGATCTATCTGAACAAACCCTATCTTCAGCTCAGCATATGCTGCACTTATAGAAACCATCAAAAGAATTACTGTAAATATTTTTTTCATATCTTATCTCCCATTAATTTAAATTAGAAATTAGTACCCATTCCAAACTGGAAGGTTTCAGTTTCATCATACTCATCATCATTTAGAGGTACGGCAAACGAAATACTCAAAGGTCCAAATGGAGATACCCATAAACCCCCTATTCCTAATGAATACCTCATCTCTGATAATGATACATCATCGAACACACCCCCCGCATCAATAAAAGCACTCATCCTCGTACTCTTATTTTTTTTCATCCCCGGTACAGGAAAAAATGTTTCTGTAGAAAGCTGTATGGTCGCTTTACCGCCATTAGTTATATATTTCTTATAAGTACTATCATATACTTTTTTACCAATTGAAGCCTCTTTGTAACCACGAACTGTTTTTTGTCCACCCACATGGAATCTCTTGTAAAAGGGAAGGACGTCCCCGCCGTAAGCGTCGATATAACCGACGTCACCTTTAATTCTTGTTGAAACATCACCACCCCAAGGGAAAAATTTCTCAGAAGAAAGGCCAACCCTGTAATACTTAACATCCAATACCGGGGCGGTAACATCAGCATTTACTATTATTTTGGTCCCCTTTGTAGGGAACAATGAATCATTTCTTGTATCTTTTGAATATCCTGTGTAAAAAAGCCATGAACTGGTATCACATGTAGATCCAGAACTTCCAACGCTTGTGCAGTAATTTTTATATTCTTGTGGGGCATTGCCGGTTAATTCAAGTTGCGTCAAATCTAGTGTGGTTCCTACTGTAATGCTGTTGTATTCACTTATTGGAAAAGTGAAACTCACACCACCACCTAATGAGTCGGTTTTATATGCAGCCTGCCCATTGAGCTGACCTTTTGTATCAACAGCTTTCTTGTAAGCCGAAAGACTTCGAGAAACACCATCCTCTGTGAAATAAGGGTCTGTGAAGCTTAAGGAGTAGACACTGTTTATGTCACCAGTACTGATTGAAGTTGCGACGTTATTACCTGTTCCTAGAAAGTTCGATTGGGAAAGGGTTAAGGTTCCTACGATACCTTCACTTGAACTTAGTCCAGCTCCAACACTTATACTACCAGTATTTCTCTCTGATACTTCAATGTTAAGGTCAACTTGGTCTGACACGCCGGGTACACCTGGAGTTTTAATATCAATTCCATCAAAAAACTGCGTACGACTTAATCTTTCTCGTGACCTGTCTACATCTTTTTGCGAAAACCATGAAGCTTCCATCTGCCTCAATTCCCTTCGGATAACTTTATCTTTAGTCTTCTCATTTCCCATCACATTAATTCTTCTTACATAAATTCTCTTGCCTGGTTCCAAAGTAAAATTAAAACTTACTATGTTGTTTATTTTATCAATATCTGGAGTAGCGTTAACATTAGCAAAAGCGTACCCATAATCTCCTAATTTTGTCGTCATATTTTTGGTAGATTGATTTACAAGCTTTCTATTAAATACATCACCCTTTTTTATGGAAATCTCATTTTCTAAAACCTCTAAGTTAAGTACTTCTTCACCCTTAGATTTATTATTTTCGGGTAATTTTCCTGATACCTTAATAGTACCAATTTTATATTTATCACCTTCATCGATATTAATTGATATATATATGTATTTTTTATTTTTCGAAATACTTACTGTGGTTGAATTTATCTTAAAATCAAGAAAGCCTCTATCCATATAGAATGACCTTAAATTTTCGAGATCGCCGGATAGTTGTGGTCTAGAATATCTATCGTCCTTGTTGTACCAGGATAAGAGGTTAGTTTCTCTTAAAGAGAATTGGTCAAACAAGTCATCTTTTTTAAACACACGGTTACCTATAAGATCAATAGACTTAATTCGTGAAATTCTCCCTTCTTCAACATAGAAGTTGATATTAACCCTATTTCTTTCTAGTGGAACCACCTCAGACACTACCCTTGCTGTATATTTACCACGCCCTAAATACTGTCTCGCAATTTCTTGCTCCGCCTTTACTAGGTCGGACTTATCAAAGATCAAACCACTTCCAATATTCATAAATGCAAGCCCTTCAATTAATCGCTCAGGCTGAAATGTTTCAGTTCCATAAAAGTTAATTTCATATATTACAGGCCTCTCACTAACTGAGATTATAATTACGGACCCTTCTCGCTCAACAGATACATCCTTGAATTGGCCTGTCTTAAATAACAAGCTTATAGTTTTAGAAAAATCGATGCTGCTAACTTCGTCATCAATTTCAAATGGAATATTGCTGAAAACAAGACCTGGGTCTATTCTTTGTAGGCCTTCAACCTTAATGTCAGAGACTCTAATATCCTCTTGGGAGTAAGAATTCAATGCAAAAATCAACAAAAAAGACAATAATAATTTAATCATTAATTAATCAACAAATTAAAAATGTGATTATATACTGAAATTCAACATTCATGCAATAAAATATAGCTCTAAGTGATTGAGAAATAACAATGTTTTGTCCCAAAAAAAACTTTAAGCAAATTTATTTTTAACTAAAATCAATTAAGTTGAGCGCTTCGACATTAAGCTCTCGACTTTAACTCTCGCTTGAGCGTCAATAGCCAAAATATCCTCTATATTGTCTGGATTCTTCGGTGACCATGACTGTAATAACAAATCAATTAAAACAGGAATTTCAATGAAGGGAATAATTTTTTTAAGGAATGCCTCAACAGCTACTTCATTTGCAGCATTAAGAATTATAGTTGATGCCATTCCACTAGAAAGCGCTTGATAAGCTAAATCTAGGCAAGGAAATAGATTATTATCAAGTCTCTCGAATGTTAAATCACCTTCCTCTTCAAGCTTAATACCCTCAACGCCAGATTTAATTCGATCAGGAAATCCGAGGGCATATGAAATGGGAATTTTCATATCTGGATAACCAAGCTGGCTTATTAGGCTCCCATCAAGAAACTCAACAAATGAATGAATGACACTTTGTGGATGAATTAACACATCAATTTTATCAGCTGGCATATCAAAGAGATAAGCAGCTTCAATTACCTCTAAACCCTTATTCATCATAGTTGCTGAGTCAATTGTAATCTTTCTACCCATTACCCAATTCGGATGTTTAAGAGCCGCGTCTACAGTAACTTCTAATAATTGTTCCTTTGTGAAATTCCTGAATGGGCCACCAGAAGCAGTCAATATTATTTTTTTTATCTCATTCTTTTGAGAGGTATTATGAATAATCTGAAAAATAGCATTGTGTTCACTATCAACAGGAATGAGTTTTGCATTAAACTTTGAACATAAATCTATCATTAATGGTCCCGCCATTACCATAGATTCTTTGTTAGCTAAAAGAATTGTTTTGCCATGACTAACTGCATCCATCGTCGGAAGCAACCCAGCAGCACCAGATATGGCGGCTACAACATCTGTTACTTCTTTTGCGCGTGCAATAGCTCTATACCCATTAATTCCATATAAAATTTCAGGACTATAAATATTTTTTATTAGTTTATGAATTTTATTTGCAGATATTTTATCCTTAGTAACAATAACTGAGGGTCTAAATTCTATAGCTTGAACAAGCAATAAGTCAGTATTCGTATATGAAGATAAGGCAAAAATATTGAATCTTTCAGGATGAAGCTTAACAACTTCTAATGTGCTGCATCCAATACTACCAGTTGACCCAAGAATTGATAACGATCTCACAAAACAATCCCCAAAATATATAAATAATTAAAAATTAATGCAAAAATTGGAATCGTTGGGCAAAAACCATCAATTCTATCTAAAATACCGCCATGCCCAGGGATAATAGAGCCACTATCTTTTATGCCTGACATTCTTTTTAATAATGATTCGTAAAGATCACCAAAAATACTAAGTCCAGTTATTAGTATGGATGCGACTATGAGAAATAAGAGATCAACTGAAACATAAAAACTTAATAAAAAAGAAAATACAACATTAAGGGAAAATGCACCTAGTACGCCCTCTATAGTTTTACCTGGGCTAACGTCATACATAAGCTTATGCTTGCCGAATTTCTTACCAAATATATATGCGCCAATATCGGCAATAAAAATAGAAACAAAAATAAACAATAGGAATAATTTGTTCTGTGAAAATAGCCAAATAACAGAGACCCATAAAGGAACAATTAAAACAATACTAATAAATATTTTTAGGCTATCTGGTACCAAAAATTTATTACGAAGATGAAATGGAGCAAATAATACCCAAAAAATTAATGATGTAAAGAATATGATATTTATATTTTCTATCTTGAAATAATAAAAATATATAAAAGCCAAAAATGAAACTACCCAAAGAATAATTTTTTGATTAAATTTTAACTTCATTAATGGACCTAGCTCGTAAAGAGCTGTAATTGAGATAGCTGAAGCAAGAATAGTGAAAGCCCATGGATCAAAAATAAAAACACTAATAAAAAGAATTAATAGCATTAATACAGCTGATATTAGTCTGGTTTTAAACATTTTCAAATATCCATTAATGAACCAAAGCGTCTTTTTCTTGTTTGAAAAAAATATAAGGCACTAATAAAAATTGACTCATTAAAGTCAGGCCAAAGAGACTCTGTAAAAAAAAGTTCAGCATAGGCTAATTGCCATAACATAAAGTTGCTTAGCCTTTTTTCACCACCCGTTCTAATGAGAAGGTCTATTTCAGGTAAGCCATAAGTATCTAATTTTTTAGATAATGATTCTTCAGAAATGGTTTGCATACCTTTCGCATTTTCTATAAATTTATTAACTGCTCTTACTATCTCAGATCTTCCACCATAACTAATAGCAATATTTAATTGCATCCCATTATTTTTTTTACATTTTTTTTCAATGTAAATAATTTTTTTTTGCAGATTAGATGGGAGGGTAGCCAAATCTCCAATAAATTTTATTCTTATATTACTTGATTCAATCTTATCTTTCTCACTATCAATAGACTTATCAAATAGAGCCAGAAGAGATGCCACTTCATTTTTAGGTCGCCTCCAGTTTTCCGTACTAAAGGCAAATAAGGTAAGAGAATTAATATTATATTTTTTTGCCAAATTAATAACATTTCTAACCGCATTAACCCCCTTGACATGACCAGCCTCTCTTGGAAGCAACCTTTTTTTTGCCCATCTTCCATTTCCATCCATAATAATTGCTATATGTTTTGGTAAATTTTTCGGCTTTAGAAAAATTTTTTGAGAAAATAATAAATTAAAGAGCTTCAAATTTTTTATGGCTGAACGATTATATGGCTAAAAGATCTTTCTCTTTAAGCTCTGTTAATTTTTCAATTTCACTGATAAATTGATCTGTATTTTTCTGAACTTCGTCTTGAGATCTTCGTTCATCATCCTCACTAATTTCCTTATCTTTAATTAACTTTTTAAGCGCATCATTTGCTTCACGTCTAATATTTCTCATTGAGACCTTGGCATTTTCCGCTTCTGACTTCACAACTTTAATTAACTCCCGCCTTCTCTCTTCTGTTAGTGGCGGCATTGGTATTCTAATTACTTCACCCGACGTTGCTGGGTTTAAACCAAGATCACTCTCACGAATAACTTTTTCAATAATAGCGATCATTGTCTTCTCGTAAGGCTGAATATTAATTGTTGTTGAGTCAGCAAGACTAACATTCGCAACCTGACTTAATGAAGTAAGTGAGCCATAATAATCAACATTAATATGATCTAGAATGCCTGTATGAGCTCTTCCAGTTCTAATTTTAGACAGATTAGATTTTAATGAATCTAAACTTTTTTGCATTTTAGTTTTAACGTTTGCTTTAATCTCTTCCATAAAATAATCTCCGTTTTATCAGATGACTACTCGGGTACCTTCATCATGGCCCAGTAAAATATTCTGAAGTGCGTCTTGTTTAAAAATATTAAATACTGCTACTGGTAACTTTTGATCACGGCATAAAGTAAATGCAGTTGCATCCATAACTTTTAAATTTTTTTGAATTGCCTCGTCAAAAGTCACGCTCTTATACATAATCGCATTTTTATTCTTCGCCGGGTCATCTGAGTATATTCCATTAACTTTAGTTGCCTTAATCATGATGTCAGCATTAATTTCCATTGCTCTGAGCGCTGCAGCGGTATCCGTAGTAAAGAAAGGGTTGCCTGTCCCTGCAGCAAATATGACAATCTTTTCATCTTCTAGATACCTTATTGCCTTGCCTCTTATATAAGGCTCAACAATTTGATCAATGTTAATAGCAGATTGAACACGGCTAATAAGGCCTGCGTGCTTCATTGCGTCCTGAAGAGCTAAGGCATTCATTACTGTTGCGAGCATACCCATATAATCCGCAGTTGCCCTGTCCATTCCTGCGGCTCCAAGAGCTACACCCCTAAAGATATTTCCACCACCAATTACAATAGCAATTTCAACTCCCAGAGTTTTTACTGTCTTTACTTCACTAACAATTTTATTGATAGTTTCAGGATTGACACCAAAAGCATCATCACCCATCAAGGCTTCACCTGAAAGTTTAAGTAAAATTCTTTTGTATATTGATTTAGCCATAAAGTATTTTATATATCTGATTTAACTCAAAAAAAAGGATTGTTCGAACAATCCTTTTTAGCCTTGGGTTGCTGCAGCTACTTCTGCAGCAAAATCAGTTTCAATTTTTTCTATCCCCTCGCCAACGCTAAACATTGCAAACGAATGAAGAGTTGCATCATTCTTCTTTAGTAGCTCTTCTATGGTAATTTTATCATCTTTAACAAATACCTGATTAAGTAGAGTAACCTCTTTAAGGAACTTATTGACGGTCCCGTCAGCTATCTTAGTGAGCATTGCCTCAGGTTTTCCAGCCTCCTTAGCTTTTTCAATAGCCACCCTTCTTTCAGTTTCTATAAGATCATCCTCAATGCCTGATTTATCAATAGCTTTAGGTTTTAAGGCAGCAATATGCATTGCAATATCTCTTCCTAGCTCTTCATTAGCTCCTTCAAGGTCTAAAATTACACCAATTTTTACGCCATGAATATATGAGTAGAGTTTGCCTTTCGCTTCGAGCAGCTGGAACCGCCTTGGAGTAATATTTTCCCCAATCTTCCCAATAAGTAGAGTTCTGACTTCTTCAACAGCAATTCCATTAATTTTTACATCACTTAAGGCATCTATGTTGGATGGTTTATTCTCTAAAATACCGAGTGCTAGGTCGCTTACAAAGTTCTTAAATTCATCGTTTTTCGCACAAAAATCAGTCTCTGAATTAACTTCTAGAAGAACACCTGTTTTACCGTTATTACTTATTAAAGCAATAACTGCTCCTTCTGCAGCAACACGACTTGATGCTTTTGATGCTTTATTACCAAATCTAACTCTTAATAACTCTTCTGCGCGCAGGTTATCTCCTCCGGCTTCTGTTAGCGCTTTTTTACAATCCATCATAGGAGCATCAGTCTTTGCTCTTAAAGCCATCACCATACTTGCTGTAATTTCAGCCATTATATAAACACTCCAAAAAAAACAAAAAATTTATTTAAGTTGTTTCCTTAACTGAGTCAGTCTCAGTTAATATTTCAGCCCCAGCCTCATCATCTGCTTCGTTTTTAGCAACCATTTTTGCAACTTCATTAATTGCAGTATTTTTACCTTCGAGAATGATATCTGCCATACCTCTAGCATAAAGACGAATTGCACGACTTGAGTCATCATTTCCTGGAATAACGTAAGCAATATTTTCAGTAGAATTATTTGTATCAACTACGCCAATAATTGGGATGCCTAGCTTAGTCGCCTCTACAACTGCACCATTTTCATAGCCTACATCAATTACAAAAATTGCATCAGGCAATGAATTCATAGTTTTAATACCACCTATAGACCTCTCAAGCTTGTCATATTCTTTCTTTAGATTTAATCCTTCTTTCTTAGTAATCTTATCTAAACTTCCATCTTCAAACATAGCCTCTAACTCAACTAATCTTTTGATAGATTGCTTGATAGTTTTAAAGTTTGTCAACATGCCGCCTAGCCACCTATGATTAACATAAGAACAACCTGCTCTTAATGCTTCTTCCTTAAGTATGTCTCTGGCTTGTCTTTTTGTGCCGACGAATAAAATACGTCCTTTGTTCGTAGCAAGAGTTTTTGCAAATTTCATAGCCTCTTCAAACATTGGAAGAGTTTTTTCAAGATTTACAATATGAATTTTATTTCTATCTCCAAAAATGTAAGGTGCCATTTTTGGGTTCCAATAACGGGTCTGGTGTCCGAAATGAACGCCCGCTTCTAACATTTGTCTCATTGTTATTGACATAACTTATCTCCTATTAAGGGTTATCACTTCATTAAACTTAAAAATGACCATTTTTATTAAAAATGGCACCCCTAAACTAAATTTAATGGGTTATAGTTTTTCGCAATGCGAAAGCCCGCTATAATAACATATTAATTAATATTCATACTAAATATGACCGTCAACATTAAGAACAAAGTAGATATACAAAAAATGCGAGTTGCTGGCAAGTTAGCGTCAGAAGTACTTGATTACATAACAGCTCATGTAAAGCCAAATATAACAACAGATGAACTTGATAGTCTGTGTCATGAATATATGGTTAATATACAAAAGACCGTACCTGCTCCCCTCAACTATGCTCCACCAGGTCATACCCCCTACCCTAAGTCGATCTGCACCTCAGTAAATAACCAAATATGTCATGGAATACCTGGTGAAAAAATTTTAAAAAAGGGTGACGTTGTGAATATTGATATAACAGTGATTAAGGATGGTTATCATGGGGATACAAGTAGAATGTTTTATGTTGGAGAGCCTTCAATTCAAGCTAAACGCTTATGTGAAATTACTTATGAGTCAATGTGGCTAGGTATTAAGCAAGTCAAACCGGGTAATTACCTGGGTGACATAGGTTTTGCTATACAAAACTATGCAGAAAAAAATGGCTTCTCTGTGGTGAGAGAATTTTGTGGTCATGGAATTGGTAAGGTATTTCATGAGGACCCTCAGGTACTACATTATGGAAATAAGGGACAAGGGCTCAAACTTGAGACCGGCATGGTATTCACAATCGAGCCTATGATTAATGCTGGGAAAAAAGATATTAAAATGCTTTCTGATGGATGGACGGTAGTAACAAAAGACCGCAGCCTCTCTGCTCAATGGGAACATACCATTCTAGTTACAGAGGAGTCATACGAAGTTATGACTATCTCAAACGGAACCCCTCTGCCCTTCTAGTTTTAATAATAAATGTACATTCAGAAACTAAAAGAAATATTTCAACAAAAATTTCAAACGTTAGGTAAGAAATTTTTAAGCAATCACCAAAGCCAAATATTTTTATCAAAACATACAAAATTAGTTGACAGCTTACTAATAAAGCTCTGGAATGTAAGAAGTCTTGAAGGGAATCTATGCCTTGTAGCAGTTGGTGGTTACGGTAGAAGCGAGTTATTTCCATACTCAGATGTCGACATTCTTATTCTCTCAAAGAATAAATTAACCAAAAAAGAAACTGAGAGTGTTTCTGGCTTTATTACAGACTGTTGGGATCTTGGTCTAAAAATTGGTCACAGCGTAAGAAATATGAATGAGGCAAGAGAAGAGTTTCATAAAGATGTTACGACTGCTACAAATTTACTTGAAAATAGGTTTGTTGTTGGCGATCAAATAGTTTTTAAAAAATTATTATTGTTAATCGATAAAGAAATGTCAGTTAATAATTTTTATATTGAAAAAATAAAAGAACAAAATAAAAGACATAAAAAATATAGGGATTCTGCCTACCAACTTGAGCCAAATATTAAAGAAAGTCCTGGAGGGTTAAGAGATCTTCAAACAGTTATTTGGATTTCAAGTAGTCAGAAAAAAGGTAGAACAATTGAGGATTTATTAAAATATAAAGTCATTGATAAAGACGAATTCAATAAAATAACCCTCCATAGAAACCGAATCAATAAAAGAAGAATTCTCCTTCATTTATTATCAAAATCTACCGAAGATCGCTTAAGTTTTGACCTACAAAATCAACTAGCAGAGGCATTAGGTTATCTAAGCAAGGACAATAAAAAAGCAAGT
>Ga0307998_1000059_pt1 | contig 61461 bp, 50 predicted proteins | sample Davwhametageno37_FD_203147 | JGI IMG/M metagenome (GOLD analysis project Ga0307998, IMG submission 203147) | Marine microbial communities from Davis Island wharf, Antarctic Ocean - #37 | ecosystem: Environmental > Aquatic > Marine > Unclassified | place: Antarctic Ocean: Davis Island wharf... | reverse complement strand
CCATCTGAAAAATATTACTTGACGATGGAGAATTCGGTATAATAAATTGTTTGTCTAAACTCTTATTTACTCTAATTAAACCCGAATAGTTATCTGCTATCCAAATCAATCCTTCAGCATCAACATAAACTCCTTTTGGCAGCGTAAAAAACTGGTTATTACTTAATACATTACTGATATTTACGAGAGCACTATTATACAAAGAAACACTTGACTTTTGTAGTACAGACAACACATTATTTGTTACTACTAACTGCTCAATATCTAAGCCTCCTAAAATAAATTTCTGCCAGACTCCTCCATCATTATAATAGAGTGTATCTGATGTATCATTTGGCAAATCTAAGCTAGCAAATAGTCTATTTGAAAATAAAACAACACTACTATAATTTTGAGTTCCTAATTCTGGCAATAATGTCCATGCATTAAAATCAATTAGATTCGCACTGTTCTTACTTGCATAAAAAACACCCTGATCTGTAGCTGCATATATATTTATATCATCTATTGTAACCCCATTTGTAACAATAGAACTTCCTAGTGGCCCAAAAAAATAGGTTTCCACAATTTCTATTTTCTCAGTATTTAAAACGACTATACCAAAACCAGTAGATAAGTACGCTAAATTGCCCTGAAAATAAATATGATTAATTGCTTTGCTTCCAGGCAAACTTGTTGTTTTAATTGCAGGAAGATTTGTTATACTATTATCTGCATCAATAATATCAATGTTTCCATTAGCATATGTTATAACTATTTTGTTATTGAAAACGTTAAATTTAACGTTACTCAACCCTATATCCGAAAGACCATTAACGATATTAAGTCGTTCAATAGAAAAGTCGACCTTATCATAGGTGAAAAGTGCCGAATTTGTGGCACAATAGATTACTCCATTTGCTTCGGTAACAGAAACTGCATCAGAATAAGGCAAATGATCTCGCCAGGAACCAATAGAGCCTTCCTGAGCAAAAAATAAATTTGCCTGAAAAATAAAAAATATGAGTAGTAACTTGTTCAAAATAAAACTGTTCTCTTTTAACTTATTTTCTTGCATTTATATTGTATAAAATTAGGTTATATTTGTTTAAAATTATTGGCTCCGTAGTTCAACTGGATAGAATGGTAGATTTCGGCTCTGCTGGTTGGGGGTTCGAATCCCTCCGGGGTCACTTTTTTTCACACACATTCCATGGATAATATATTTACATTGAATTTTGAGAATGCGAATTCCTCAGAAGAGTTATTCCATAAATAAATAGATACCTTATCTTCTTTTTCTATTGTCGGCAATATTAATCCAGTCATAAAATAAGCCGTATTATTTGCTTTATACATTTCAATTGGAATAGCCTTATAAAAAATAAACTTTCCGCCTCTTTTAATTTCTAAGACAACAAAAACGCCTTCTGCAACATCTTTCGAATAAATAGTCAATCCACACGTAAAAACATTATTAGTCCTATAAATTTCTTCCAATTTTTTATAGAAAAATGGGTCTGCGAACCTGTTTTCTTTATTCAAAGTAATCACCTCATTATTCTCACTTTTTTGAGCTTTACTTAAATCAATCCTACCAGAGGAAACACTTATTGGCTGCTCCGTTTTAGCGTAACTATAATTAACTAAAGACAACAACTCAGCATCAAAATCTAATCCTTCGTTTATAACAGCAACCGATAATGTATTAGCCGTGTTTGTCTGTTCAATTATAGCTTCCTTTTGAGCTTTATTCAAATTAGATTTAAGAATTATTTCTGATTGGTTATCGAATACAACTCTAGTTTGATTAGTAGTTGCTGTTTTAAATTGAAAACTAACAAATCTAAAACTTACAAACAAAACGAACAATGCTGTAATTAAATATTTAACAGCTAAAGAAGAAGGGGTATAATTAATCCAAAAATAAAGCAATAACAATGCTATAAATCCAAGATGAGTCAGATAAAACAAAAAGCTGATTACTGGTTTTTTAAACTGAAATTCTATTCTATTTACTCCTTTAAATAAAGGAACTTGCAGTTGAAATAAATTTGCAGTTGAAACATCAATTTGAATTCCATTAACGGCAACCTCCCATCCTGGATAATTTGCCTGCTGTAAAATCAAAGAATCTATACTTGATGTTGTAACGTTAAAAACAAAATGCTGAGGCGAAAACTGCTCAATTATAACTGGTGTTTTTTCTCTTTTTAAATAAGCCAAAGGATTACTTTCAATTTCGCGTTCCACTTCTGGGTGATGTTCAATAGTACTGTCTCTTGCATTTAACCTAAACGATGTAAACCCTTTTAAATTCGGAAGGTTAGTAAAGTTTCCTTGATTTCTCCACACACCAGTTCCAACACCCTTAGTTTCATATTTCGCCATAGAGACAGTATTGTTAGGCGGATAAAAACCTTCTCTTTTTGATTCTATAAAATTATTAATAGTTGCTGTCTTTCCTTCGCCATGAACAGTGATTGGAATATTTAATTGAGCAATTAATCCTAACTCTAACACCATAAATAAAAAAATCAATTTCGCTTTTTGTTTAGCTAAAAAGTAAGCCAAAATAAAAATAGTAATTATCCCTATATGAATTAAACTTTCGAATAAAACAGCCTCATTAAATGACAATGAACGTAAGGTAGCTGACCAATTGGTATAATCTTTTATCTGAATAGCACCAAAATTATTTAACGTAAAAAAGCTAGCAATTACATAAACAGAAAGTATCCCAAATAAATAATAAAGAAAATACTGCGGCTTCTTAATCTCCAAAAAATGTTGCAATCCAAAACACGAAACTATGAGTAAAATTATCCAAGTAAAATATCTATAAAATACCGGATAATAAAACAGATTAAAGCCTGGTAAATGATTCGCCAAAAAAGGTTGAATTGGAGCGAGTCCTCCAAAGCAGGCAAGCCCATAAATAACTCCAAAAACACTCATAATAATAAGATAAGGAGAATAATATTTTCTATAATTCTTAACTCCAAAAATCAACAAGAAAAAAACCAATGTTCCATTAAATATGTTTTGAAATGAAATGTCCATTTGAGGAATACTTTCTTGAACGGAAGCCAAAGGAAACAAGATAGAAACAAAAGCTTTAGGATGCATAATAAAACGCTGAGTGTCTTCAACTGAAACACCTCCAAGCCTTGACAAATAAGGGAATACATCTATTAAAGAAAAAACAACTCCTGCCATTAATGTGCCAATAGCTGTAACAGCTACTAAATGCCCTAAAAAAAATCGTTGAATACTTTTTAAATCTTTAGCTTTTACCAAAACAACTAAACGATAAATAAAGAATGATAACAATAAATAAAACAACATTATTGAAACTGCTTGATATCCACTTGAAAGCATTAAAAACAGAAAAAGAACAAACGAAACTGTTGTTTTAAATGTAAAATTACTCTTTAAAACAGCTATGTAAGACCCTATTGCCCATGGCAACCAAATTGCACCTAAAATTGATATAATAGATTGTGCATGACCTATTAAAATTCCTGAAAACATAAATAGTATTCCGCCAAAAAAAGAGATTTTATTTTCTAGTTTAAACTGCTGTAACAAATAGCGAAAGCCTAACCCTCCTATAACTAAGTAAAAAACATAAAGGAGTTGAACTGTTGTAGCATTATATCGGCTAAAAAGCGTAACAATAAATAGCTCAGGGTTCCAAATTGCATATTGCATATCTGCAAAAAATGGATAACCCCCACTTTGATAAGGATTCCATAAGGGAACTATTCCTTGTCGAATAGATTCTGACCCAAAAAATCGCCAAGGAAGAAAAACGTCTATTGCATCAAATTGTAAGGCATAAATCCCTAAAGAGACAGGCCAAAAAACAGCCCCTGCGAATAATAAATAAGCTAAAAAAGGATACCGATATAAAAATTGTTTGATAATTTCCAAAAAACAGATTTAATTCATGATAGCCTTAATACCTGGCAATTCTTTTCCTTCTAAATATTCTAACATAGCTCCTCCGCCTGTACTCACGTGGCTCACTTCGTTTGCTAGATTAAACTTGTTAATTGCAGCTACAGAGTCACCTCCACCAACTAACGAAAAGGCTCCGTTTTTGGTTGCTTCAGCCACAGCCAATGCAACTTGTTTTGTTCCTTCCTGAAAGCTTTCTAACTCAAAAACACCCATTGGTCCATTCCATAAAATAGTTTTAGATTTGTTGATGCAATCAACGTAATCCACTATTGCTTTCTCACCAATATCTAACCCCATCCATCCCTCAGGAATTTCATTTGTAGCACACATTTGCGTGTTGGCATCATCACTAAATTTATCTGCTGCAACAGTATCAATAGGAATAAGGATTGAGACATTCTTTGCTTTCGCCATTTCTAAAACTTCTTTTGCTGTTTCGATAAAATCATCCTCAACTAGAGAGTTTCCCGTTTTTCCACCTAAAGCTCTAGCGAATGTATACGCCATACCTCCACCAATAATAATGTTGTCAACTTTATCCAGTAGTTTTTCTATGATAACAATTTTAGAAGAAACTTTTGCTCCACCAACTATTGCCGTTATAGGGCTTTCTCCTTCATTTAGAACCTTAGAAACACTAACAATTTCTTTTTCTATTAAATATCCAAACATCTTTTCAGCTGGAAAGAATTCTGCGATAATCGCTGTTGAGGCATGCGCTCTATGAGCCGTTCCAAAAGCATCATTTACATATATATCTCCAAACTCAGATAATTGTCTAGCAAAAATTTTATCCCCAGCAGTCTCGTGCTTGTAAAAACGTAAATTTTCCAACAACAAGACCTCTCCAGGATTCAATTCATTCGCCATTTTTTGTGTATCAGAACCTATACAATCTTTTGCAAATTTAACAGTGCAACCAACCAATTTAGAAACTTCATCCACAATACTTGATAGTGAAAACTTAGCTTCATACCCTCGTTTTGGTCTCCCTAAATGAGACATTAAAATAACCGACCCGCCATCAGCAAGTACTTTTTGTATTGTTGGTATTGCAGCTTTAATACGGGTATTATCTGTAATATTTAAATCACAATCTAGAGGCACATTAAAATCTACTCTAATTAGCGCTTTTTTATTTGTAAAGTTATAGTCCCCTATGTTTTCCATATCAAAAAATTGAACTGTAAAAATAAAGTTTTGAATGAAAACAGGACCATGAAACTCAATATTAATTACTTTTGAATGCAATGCAATTTAAAGATATAATAGGACATAAAAATGTGAAAACACGCCTAATCAATTCTGTTAATAACGGAAGGATTAGTCATGCACAGTTATTTTTAGGCCCTGAAGGCTGTGGAAATCTACCTATGGCCATTGCTTATGCGCAATATATTTCTTGTCAGAACAAAGCTTCTGACGACTCTTGCGGACAGTGTGAATCATGCATAAAATTTCAAAAACTAATTCACCCCGATTTACATTTTGTATTTCCTGTAGCCTCAAGTGCTGAAGTAAAAGACAAACCAACAAGTACAAAATATATTTCGCAATGGCGAGAAGCAATTACAGAGGAGCCATACTTGTCATTAGCAAATTGGCAAAATAAAATAGAAACTGGCAACAAACAATTGCTTATTTCTAAAAACGAAAGTGAATCTATTTTAAAAGTTTTAAGCCTAAAAACTTACGAATCAGATTACAAAACAATGATTATTTGGTATGCTGAACGTTTCAATATTGCTTCTGGAAATAAATTATTGAAAATTATTGAAGAGCCGCCTAGTAAAACACTTTTCATATTAGTAGCTCAAGATTCTGAACAAATAATTTCTACTATTTTATCGAGAACTCAACTCGTAAAAATTGGCCGAATTAAAGAGAATATTCTTCAAGCTGAATTAGAAAAAAAATACAGTTTAGAAAGTTCTGTAGCGCATAAAATTGCCCATCAATCGGATGGCAATTTAATTACTGCCAAAAAATTAATCGAACACTCTTCTACCGAAGAAGAGTTTCATGAGTTGTTTAAAATTTGGATGCGCTCTGCTTTTAAAGGAGAGGTTGCTGGACTAATTACATGGTCGGAAAACATGGCAAGCACTTCTTTTGGGAGAGAGAAACAAAAACAATTTTTAAAATATGCTTTATATCTTTTTAGAGAAAGTTTAATTAAAAACTATGGTGATCCAGAAATGGAAAGAACAGCTAATAATGAGCTGAAATTCTTATCCAATTTTGCACCATATATCCATGGCGCAAACTGTATTGAAATAATTGAATTATTTGATAATGCTTCTTATCACATTGAACGAAATGCTAATCCGAAAATATTATTCTTAGACATTTCTTTAAAATTAACAAAGCTTTTAAGGGTTCAATCCCCCGTTTTTTAATTAGCCAAAAGGTTCTCCACATTTTATTCTGAATAGTTCATCATTCAACAAGTAAAATCCTATCTAAAAAAACTATATTTGTAAGGAACAATAAGTTTTAACAATTCGCAGTTTTCTCAATGCGGATTCTAAAAATTAACATTAACCTTTATTTCCAAAGGAATATAGTTTTTAGAATCCGCATTGATTAACTGACAACATATATAATAACACATGGGATGTAGTGGATGTAGTTCTGACGGGGGCTGTGGTACAACCTCAAAAGGATGTAAAAGCAAAACTGGAAGTTGTAATAAATTAAATGTTTTTGATTGGTTGAGTGATATTGAATTGCCACACGGTCAAAAAATGTTTGATTGCGTAGAAGTTCGATTTAAAAATAGTCGAAAAGAATTTTATAGAAATCATGAAGAATTACCCCTTCATGTTGGAGATATAATAGCCGTAGAATCTTCTCCAGGACATGATATTGGAACGGTTTCTTTAACCGGGGAATTGGTTAAAAAACAAATGCGAAAAAGAAAAGTAGCATTTGATTCTGAAGAGATAAAAAAAGTTTATCGTCAAGCCAAAAAAACAGATGTAGATAAGTGGGTTGAGTCTCAAGCAATGGAGTTTGATACAATGCACAATGCTAGAACATTAGCTCTTGAGCTTGGTTTAAAAATGAAAATTAGCGATGTTGAGTATCAAGGAGATCGTTCTAAAGCAATATTTTATTATACCGCTGAAGGGCGTGTAGATTTTAGAGAACTCATCAAAAGAATGGCGGGTAAATTTAAAATTAGAATTGAAATGAAGCAGATTGGCGTTCGTCAAGAGGCTAGTCGATTAGGGGGGATTGGTTCTTGTGGAAGAGAATTATGTTGTTCTACTTGGTTAACAGATTTTAGATCTGTTTCAACTTCTGCAGCACGTTACCAACAACTTTCATTAAACCCGCAAAAATTAGCTGGACAGTGTGGAAAGCTGAAATGTTGTTTAAATTTTGAGCTCGATTCTTATGTTGATGCATTAAAAGGTTTTCCGAATACCAACCTTAAATTAAAAACCAAAAAAGGAAATGCCTTTTACCGAAAAATGGACATCTTTAAAGGGGTGTTATGGTATTCATATCAAGAGGAGCCATTAAATTTTATTGAACTAAAGCTTGAAAGAGTTAATGAGATTATTGCGATGAATAAAGTCGAAGAAAAGCCTAAAGATTTAATAGGATTTGTTGAGCTTAAAGTTGTAATAAAAGAACCTGAATATGCAAATGTTGTTGGCCAGGATGATTTAACTCGTTTTGATAAGCCTAAAGGACGAGGAAATAAAAACAAAAGCAGAAATAAAAAAAGGAAACCACAAGGTCAGGGAGGAAACAAACCTAGTGACGCTAATAATAAAAACAGAAATAACAACAATAAAAACAAGCCCCCTCAAAAAAAAAATGATTAACAACATCTCTAAAATATTGGGTTTGCTTTGCCTATTACTAGTGTTAGTTTCTTGCGATACTAACAAAGTTTTTGAAGCGTATATTGAAGTAGAAAATACGAATTGGCAAAAAGAAAATATTGCCAGCTTTGAATTTACGGCAAAAGATACTGTTGCTAAACATAATTTATACATTAATGTGCGTAACACTGGTGCTTATGCCTATAGCAATCTATACCTTTTTGTAACCATGCAAGGCCCAGATGGCGGACTACTTAAGGATACCGTAAACTGCATATTAGCAAACAATAGAGGCCAGTGGCTAGGAAGTGGAATTGGCGATTTATGGGACTTAAGAATTCCGTACGTAGGAGGTTTTAAATTTGCTCAATCGGGGAATTATACGGTTACTTTAGAGCAAGCTATGCGAGTTGAAAATGGCTTAGAAGGAATTATAGATATAGGTTTAAGAGTTGAAAAAGTAAAATAAACAACGTGTCAAAAAAAAAGGGAAAACCAAATAACAGAAAAAAAGTCATCACCTTTTGGATGATGATAATTCTCCCTATAGTCTTGCTTTTGTCCATTATGTGGGGAGCAAAAAATGGAACTTTAGGCTTCGAGTCTCTTCCCGATATAGAAGAATTAGAAAACCCAAAAAGCAACTTAGCTTCTGAAATTATTACATCTGACGGAAAAGTTATTGGTAAATATTTCCTTCAGAACAGAACCAATGTAAAATATGAAGAGTTATCTCCTTTTTTGGTTGATGCCTTGATTGCTACTGAAGATGAACGATACAGAACGCATTCCGGAATTGATTTTAGAGGTCTGGTTAGAGCCGTTGCTAATTTGGGTTCAGCTGGAGGGGCAAGTACTATTACGCAGCAATTGGCCAAAATGATGTTTGAGCATAAGGCCTCAAGTTTAGTGCAACGAATAAAACAAAAATTACAAGAACAGATTATCGCTATTGAGTTAGAGAAAAGATATACAAAAAACGAAATTATAACAATGTATTACAATCAGTTCGATTTTATTTACAATGCGGTTGGAATAAAGTCGGCAAGTAGTGTTTATTTCAATAAGCTTCCAAAAGATTTAAATATTGAAGAAGCTGCTGTACTAGTTGGGATGGCAAAAAACCCATCATTATACAACCCTAAAAGATTTCCTGATAATGCTTTAAAACGAAGAGAAGTTGTTTTTGCTCAAATGAAAAGAAGCGAATTAATTACTCAAGAAGAATACGACTCTTTGCGGGTTTTGCCAATAACGTTAGATTATAATTTAGTTGACCATAAAGAAGGAATAGCACCGTATTTTAGAGAAACCTTAAGATTAAAACTTCAAAAACTATTGAAGCAAAAAGATGAGTATGGTAACTATACTTATACTAAATCGAACGGAGAACCTTATAATATTTATCGTGATGGATTAAAAGTATTTACAACCATTAACTTTCGTATGCAAAAACATGCCGAGGATGCCGTAGATGATTACATTGCCAATACCCTGCAATTACAATTTAGTGAATATTTATCACTTGTTAGAACAAAACATTATCCATACGATGGTGGAACAAAAGGTATCAATAAAGCTCAATATCTATCTCTAATTAAATCATCAAGAGGAAGGACTTCTCGTTATCGAATCTTAACTGGGAAGGAATGTTATAATTGTGGTAGAAGAGGAGAAAGAAATGTGACAAACAAAGGCGATTATTACGTCTGTTTGGCCGAAGATTGTGGTAAAAAAAGATGGGCGACGAATCAAGATTCTGTTGATCTTATTTTTGATACTAAAATAAAGATGAAACTCTTTTCTCATCAAGGTGAAATTGATACTATTTTATCTCCAAATGACTCTATCAAATATTACAAAACTTTTTTACACACTGGCTTAATGTCTGTCGATCCTCACACAGGCTATATTAAGGCTTGGGTTGGTGGAGTTAATTATCAAAATTTTGCTTACGATCACGTTACGAGTACGCGTCAAGTAGGTTCTACTTTTAAACCATTCGTTTATGCAACAGCTATTCAAAATGGTTATTCACCTTGTCATGAAGTTTCCAACGTTAAATACACCTTTCATAAAGGAGAATTTGGGTTATTAAAAGATTGGACCCCCGGGAATGATGGAAGTCCGAGTAATGGTTGCCCTGTTTCATTAAAATATGCGCTAGCTAATTCTATGAACACTATTACTGCATGGGTAATGAAACAATTTGGACCACAAGCTGTGATGGAGCAAGCTAGAGCTATGGGGATTAAAAATAAATTAGACCCTGTTCCTTCATTATGTTTAGGCGTTGCAGATTTAAGTGTTTACGAAATGGTTGGAGCAAATTCAACATTTGCAAACAAGGGAGTTTACATTGAGCCTACCATGTATACCAGAATTGAAGATAAACATGGTAATGTAATTGTTGATAGAAACCCTGAAACAAAAGAAGCCATGAGCGAAGAAACGGCTTATGTAATGCTTGACTTAATGAAGGGAATTGTTGATGGTGAATACAACAAATGCATGGGTGACGATAGAAAAGATAGAGGAAAAAGTCCTCAGTACAATAGCGGGACAGGTGTTAGACTTAGGAACCCTATAACAGAAAAAAGACCCTATGGAGGTCATAAATATCCGATAGCCGGGAAAACTGGAACAACACAAAACAACTCTGACGGATGGTTTATAGGTTTAACTCCAGATTTAGTTACTGGAGTTTGGGTTGGTGCCGATGAAAGATCGATCCGATTTACTTCTACAACTATAGGTCAAGGGGCAAATACAGCCTTGCCTGTGTGGGGTTATTACATGCAAAAAGTGAAAGCAGATACTAAATTGAATTATCCTGATAAGGCTTTTGAAAGACCTGACAAAGCATTAAGTATAGAACTTGATTGTATAAAATATAATGAGATGAAATCTGGTGGTTTCGGAGGGAATTCAGAGTATTAAAAAATAAAATTATGGCAATAAATAAAGTTGTTGCAAACGTACAAGAAGCAACAGAAGGAATTAAAAATGGAATGACCTTAATGTTAGGTGGTTTTGGTTTATGCGGAATTCCTGAAAATTGCATATCCGAAATGGTAAAAATGGATGTAAAAGGTTTAACTTGTATATCTAATAATGCCGGAGTAGATGATTTTGGATTGGGATTATTACTTCAAAAAAAACAAATCAAAAAAATGATTTCTTCTTACGTTGGTGAGAATGATGAGTTTGAACGTCAGATGCTAAGTGGTGAACTGGAAGTTGATTTAATTCCTCAAGGATCTTTAGCTGAAAGATGCAGAGCTGGTGGATCTGGAATACCTGCATTTTATACGCCTGCTGGTTACGGAACTGAAGTTGCTGAAGGAAAAGAAGTAAGAGAATTTAATGGAAAACCTCACATTTTAGAGCATGCATTATCTGCTGACTTTGCTATTATAAAAGCTTGGAAAGGTGATACAGCTGGAAACTTAATTTTTAAGGCAACTGCTAGAAACTTTAACCCAATGATGGCAATGGCAGGTAAGATAACCATTGCGGAAGTAGAAGAATTAGTTAAAGAAGGAGAGTTGCACCCCAATGAAATTCATACCCCAGGAATATTTGTACAACGCATTTTTCAAGGTGTTGATTATAAAAAAAGAATTGAGCAAAGAACTATAAGGAAAAAGGAATAATTATGGCACTTGATAAAATAGGAATAGCAAAAAGAATAGCGCAAGAATTAAGAAATGGATGGTATGTCAATTTAGGAATTGGAATTCCAACGTTGGTAGCCAATTTCGTATCTACAGATATAACTGTTGAGTTTCAATCAGAAAATGGAATTTTAGGAATGGGGCCTTTCCCATTTAACGGAGAAGAGGATGCTGATTTAATAAACGCAGGAAAACAAACTGTGACATTGCAACCAGGAGCTTCTCTTTTTGATTCAGCAACAAGTTTTGCTATGATTAGAGGTCAGCACGTTCAATTAACTGTTTTAGGAGCAATGGAAGTTTCTCAAAACGGAGATATTGCGAACTGGAAAATTCCAGGAAAAATGGTGAAAGGTATGGGAGGAGCTATGGATCTTGTAGCCTCAGCTGAGAACATTATTGTAGCGATGATGCACACCAATAAAAAAGGAGAAAGTAAGTTGTTGTCCGAATGCTCTTTACCCTTAACTGGTGTTGCTTGTGTAACTCGAATCATTACAAATTTAGCAGCTATAGAAGTTAAAGGTGGGGTTTTCCACTTACTAGAAAGAGCTCCAGGCGTTAGTGTTGAAGACATTATTGCTGCAACAGCAGGTGAACTTGTCATTCCAGATAATGTTCCAGAAATGAATATCAATTAAAGTTAAACCCATCTAATATTACAATAGTTTTACATGGTTTTCTTAGTCGTTAATGCAACTTTAGCGACTAATTTTCAGTATTTTATAAAGCCTTATAGTAAAAAGACTATCTTGCAGGGTTCAATTAGTTGACTTGAAAATTATAGCCAAAATATTCCTTTTACTTTTAAGTGTAAATTCATTTGCCCAGATGAATAAGTTGGAGTTTATTGAAAACAAAGGTCAATGGAACACTAATGTAGTATATAAGGCTAAACTCCCAGCGGGAAATCTTTATTTAGAGGATAATGCACTCACCTATCTTTTTTACAATGAAAGAGATATAGATCGCCTGCATAAATTACACCATCATGAGATTAAAAACCCTACACCACAAGATTACATCATGAATTTGCATGCATTTAAAATTAATTTTTTAAATGCTCATACCAAAAAGATAAGTGCAATTGAACAGACTTCTGATTATGTTAATTATTATTTAGGAAACGATAAATCAAAATGGGCTTCCAATGTAAAAAAGTACGGAAAAACAGCCTATAAAAACCTTTACGACAGTATTGATTTGAAATTTTACCTCAAAGAAGGTTTTTTAAAATACGATTTTATTGTTGCTCCAGGAGGAAAACCTTCCGAAATACAATTAGATTATGAGGGTGTTGATAATCTTAGGTTAGAGGAAGGGGAATTGAAAATATCTACATCCGTAAACGAAATTATTGAACAAAGACCATACGCTTACCAACTGGTTAATGGCATCCAAAAAGAAGTGATATGTAATTTTAAGCTAGAAGGAACAATACTCTCTTTTGATTTTCCAAACGGATATAACAAAAACAAAAAGCTAATTATTGATCCAACCTTAGTCTTTGCATCCTATTCTGGTTCTACTATGGATAACTGGGGATACACCTCTACCTTTGATGCCGCAGGACATCTTTATGGTGGTGGTGTAACTTTTGGTGTTGGCTATCCATATACTGCAGGTGCTTACCAAATAAATTTTGCAGGAGGAAATGGTGCTTATGCAGGATCTGACATTTCTATTTCTAAATTCTCTCCAGATGGCACCTCTCTTATTTATGCGACCTATTTAGGTGGAGTAGAAAATGAATCTCCGCACAGTTTAATTGTAAATAGCAATAATGAGCTATTAATAATGGGGACAACCGCATCAAGCAACTTTCCTGTAACAGCATCTGCATATGATACTTTTTTTGCAGGCGGATCAAGTTACACCGGGAGTATACCTAACTATATAAGTGGATCTGATCTTTTTATTGCAAAGCTCGATAATAGTGGAAGCACTCTAATTAGTTCCACTTTTGTAGGTGGAACAGGAAATGATGGTTTAAATATAAGTGGATCCCTTCAAAAAAACTATGCAGATGATTATAGAGGAGAAATTATAATTGATAATAATGACAATATATATGTTGCTAGCACTACCTTGTCTAATGATTTCCCAACAACAGGAGGGGTTATTCAGCCAGCAAGTTCGGGCGGTCAAGAAAGTTGTGTTTTTAAACTCTCCTCTGATCTATCTACGCTAATTTGGAGTACTTATCTCGGAGGTTCAAATGATGATGCAGCTTATTCCTTACAATTTGATGAAATAGGAAATGTCTTAATTACTGGAGGAACTACCAGTAATAATTTTCCAACAACAGGAGGTGTAATTCATCCAACATTTCAAGGGGGAGCTGCTGATGGCTGGATTAGTAAAATAGACAGCAGTGCCTCATCTTTAATCGCAAGCACCTATATTGGAACCAGTTCTTATGATCAAAACTATTTTGTACAACTAGATACTGCCAACAATGTATACGTAATTGGGCAAACAGAAGGCACTTATCCTATAACGCCAGCTAGTGTTCATAGCAACCCTAATAGCGGGCAATTTATTCACAAATTAACTCCAGACTTATCAAGCACTGTCTTTTCTACAACTTACGGAACGAGTTCTGGAGGGATAGACATCGCTTTATCCGCTTTTTTAGTTAATGAATGTAACTACATCTTAATTTCTGGTTGGGGAGGTGTAACAAATGTAAATAATGGCGGACCTTCTTCTAGTACAACTTTTGGTTTACCTGTTACTTCAAATGCTCTTCAGTCTATAACAGATGGAAGTGATTATTACTTAACCATGTTTAATGAGAATGCTGATTCATTACTCTTTGCTACTTTTTTTGGAGGGTCAGCAAGTGATGATCATGTTGATGGAGGAACGAGTCGATTTGATAAAAAAGGAATTGTTTATCAAGCTGTTTGTGCTTCCTGCGGTCCTCAAACCACTGATTTCCCAACAACACAGGGGGCTTATTCCAATTCAGATAATAGTACTAATTGTAATTTAGGTGTGTTTAAGTTTGATTTATCTCAACTAACTGCCAATGCAGATTTATATACTCTCCCTTATTATTGTATCGGAGATAGTGTTCACTTTCAAAATTTAAGTAATGGTGGAGCTTCCTATCAATGGGATTTTGGAGATGGAAGTCCTACTTCTAACCTAACTGAACCTTTTCATATTTTTAATACTGCAGGAACATATAATGTTAGATTAATAGCGACAGAAACCCTCTCTTGTATCTTTCAAGACACCGCTTATGTATCGGTACTTATTGAAGCCCCTCCTATTGCAACGGCTCTACCTGTAAATGGAATTTGCCCTGGCGACAGTGTAATGATCAATGTTTCTGGAGGAGATTCTTCCATTTGGATAACAGACTACAACATTCTTAATGACACTTCGCCAACTGCAACAGTATGGCCAGATACAGCTATGATTTACAGTGGTGTAACTTTTAACCGTTGTGGAGCAGATACGGTAGATGTTCAAATAAATCTATTTCCAAACAACACTTCTATATCTTCTGATACTAGTATTTGTTTTGATATGAGTATTCAAATAATAGCCTCTGGAGGAGTTACCTATTTATGGTCACCTAGTTCGACTCTTACAAATCCAACCATTCCAAACCCTATAGCTACACCAGGCATTACAACCACTTACTCTGTCAGTATTACTGACATTAACACCTGTGTATGGAATACTTTTATGACTATTACAACAGCAAATATAATTCCTATTGCTAATGCTGGTTTAGACACCTTTGTTTGCGTAGGAGATAGCACACAATTAAATGCCGGAGGTGGCATAACTTATCTTTGGAATTTATCTTCAAGCCTGAACAATCCAACCAGCGCTAGTCCGTTTGTGTTTCCAATTCAGAATACCGAATATATTGTTGAAGTAATTAATGCTTGCGGATCAGATAAAGACACTGTTTTTATTGAAGTAAAATCTGCCACAGCTAGAGCTTGGCCAGACACATCTCTTTGTGGAGAACAAGAAATTCAACTGTTATCTAGTGGAGGAATCGTATTAAACTGGGAGCCACAGAGCGATGTTTATCAAGTTCAAGGAAACTATTTTACCTCTCCCAAAACCTCTTCGTCTTATACCGTAACAGTACAAGATACTTTTGGTTGTATAGCAGATACTTTTTTAACAGTAGATATTCTTCCTCCTCCATTTTTAGAAGCTGGTGATGATCAATGGCTCGATTATGACAGTCTTTTACTTGAAGCAATTGGGGTAGGTTCCTTTAGTTGGGATCCACCATATTTAGTTTCTTGTGACACCTGCAATACAACAACAACTTTTCCAAATACAACAACAACATTTACTGTTAGGCTAATAGATAGTTTAGGCTGTATAAATTCAGATGAGCTTACCATATTTGTAACATCAGAGATCTATGCTCCTAATGCTTTTAGCCCGAATAGCGATGCCTTAAATGACCTTTTCTTTTTAAAAACATATCGAATAGATGAATTAAATCTGCAAATATTTAATCGCTGGGGACAATTACTATTTCAAACTGAAAATAAAACAGAAGGTTGGGATGGCTATTACAAAGGAACGCTATCAAAAAACGATGTTTATATTTGGAAAGTGAAATACACTTCAATTTCTGGAGAAAGGGGGAACTTAATTGGAACTGTTACTTTAGTGAGATGATTTTATTTCAACTTATTGTTTTTTTCCTCTCTGTTATTTTCTAAATAGACTACCCATAAATTTTGGAGTGAAATTGAGGAGACGATTTTATCTCCTCAGTTTTTATTACTCAGAACAAATTTATCTGTTTGTTTTAGTAAGCAAAAAAATGAGGTGATGAATCTATAGATTTCTAGTCAAGCTGAGATTGTTCCACTTCTATTATTTAGCTGCTTCATTTTTGTTGGCTAATTGCCCACAAGCAGCATCAATATCTTTCCCTCTACTTCTTCTAACATTAACAATTAAGTTAAATGTGTTTTCTAAAAATGCAGCAAATTTATCTGTTTGTTCAGGGTCGGCTTTTAAAAATTCAACATCATCAATTGTATTGTATTCAATGATGTTAATTTTACAAGGAACTATTTTTGCAAAATTGGCTAAATCCTTAGCATCTTCTAAAGAATCGTTAAAATCTTTAAAAATGATGTATTCAAATGTTACTCTTGAACCTGTTTTCTCATAAAAATAAATCAATGCTTCTGATAATGCTTCTATGGTATTAGAATCATTAATTGGCATAATTTTACTACGCTTAGCATCTGTTGCAGCGTGTAATGAAACTGCTAGATTAAATCTCACTTCATCATCACCTAATTGCTTAATCATTTTAGCAATACCAGCAGTAGAAACGGTAATTCGCTTTGGCGACATTCCTAAACCTTCAGGTGAAGTAATCATTTCTATAGAACGAAGCACATTTTTGTAATTTAATAACGGCTCACCCATCCCCATGTAAACAATATTGCTTAATGGTGTTTGGTAGTGTTCTTCTGCTTGGTTTTTAATCAAAACCACTTGATCAAAAATCTCTTCAGCATCAATATTTCTTAAACGCTCTAACTTTCCTGTTGCACAAAATGCACAGCTTAAACTACAGCCCACCTGGCTAGAAATACAAGCGGTCATTCTGTTGGGCGTTGGAATTAAAACCCCTTCCGTTATTTTTTCATCATATAACCGAAATGCGTTTTTTATTGTTCTGTCAGAACTCACTTGTTTTTCAGCCACTTCAACTGCATTGAAAACAAAATTTTCTTTGAGCATTTCTCTCAAATCAAAAGATAAGTTAGTCATTGCATCAAATGATGTAACTCCTTTTTTCCAAAGCCATTCGTAAACTTGTTTTGCTCTGAATGCTTTTTCTTCTTTCTCAATAAAAAGATCAGTTAATTCTTCTTTTGAGAGTGCTCGTATGTTTTGTTTTTCTGACATGATAATACAAAATTACGATTAGTTTTTTTTAGTATAAAATTGCTAGACGATTTTGCTTTGCAAAACAGTCGCAATGATGTATTTTTGAACTAATGAAAAAAATTTCAGCTAATTATATCTACCCAGGAAACACTACCCCAATTAAAAATGGTGTTATAGTTTATGATGCTGACGGAAAAATCACCGAGCTCCTAAATCCTCTAGAAACTGAAATAAACTGGGAAGAAATAGAAAGGTTTAACGGTATTATTTGTCCTGGATTCGTAAACACGCATTGTCATTTAGAACTTTCTTACTTAAAAGGGGAAATTGCTGAAGAAACTCAGTTACACGGTTTTGTAAAAGATATTATATCTCTTCGTGAAAATTTTTCTGATGAAAAACGACTAGATGCAATTACGCTTGCAGAACAAGAAATGATTGAAAACGGAATTGTTGCAGTTGGTGATATCTCTAACGGAAGTTCAACTTTTGAGCATAAAGAAAAATCACGACTAAACTATCACACCTTTATTGAAGTATTTGGTTCTGACCCAAAAATAGCCGAAGCTGCTTTTAAACATGCTGAGTCAGTTTACAATAGCTACTTTGATAAGGAAAGAGCATCTATAACGCCACACGCCACCTTCTCTGTTTCGGATGATTTGGTTAAATTAATTAATGTTCATGCTATAGTACATAATAGTTTAATATCTATTCATAATCAGGAAACTGCCAGTGAAAATGCCTTTTTTAAAGAAGGTAATGGAGCAATGTTCGATTTTTTAAACATTACGCAAAAAACAAATAACCAATTTACACCAACTGGAAAAAATGCTCTTCCTTCTTTTTTAGGTAAGTACAAAAATCTAAATAAAACACTTTTAGTGCATAATACTTTTACTGAAAAAGAAGATGTTCTTTGGGCTCAAAATTATGCTGATAATATTTTCTGGTGTTTTTGTCCGAATGCCAATGAATACATAGAAGGTAAACAGCCGAACTATTCACTGTTTAAAAATGAAAAATGTACTATTGGTACCGATAGTTTAGCTTCTAATTGGAGCTTATCCATCTTGGACGAGTTGAAAAAAATTTCTGAGAAAGACCCTGCTATTTCTCTAACAACACTTATAAAATGGGCAACTTATAATGGTGCTCAATTCTTAGGTTTTGAAAAATTAGGAGCTATTGAAAAAGGGAAAACTCCTGGTTTAAATTTAATCACTAATATTGTTTCACAAAAAATAAATACAGATTCAACTATAAAAAAAATAATATAAAGTGACTTTCTTAAGTTAAGAGCGTCTAAATAAGAAAATAACATTATGAAAAATTTTAGTGCCACAATAATTGCAATCCTAATGTCTATAGCTTCATTTGCTCAAACGCCTGATTCTACAAGCTTAATGACTGACTCTCACTTGAAAGTAAGCGCAGACAACCCTAAGGTTATTAAAATGAATGCTAAAATAAGAATTTTGTTAGCTTCTAAAGAGAAATTAATGGATTCTAATAAAGCCCTTAAAAAAGAGAATGAAAAATTCAAAAATAAATTAAAAGGTCATAACTCTGATATAAAATCATCACAAAAAGAAATAGAAGATAACAACAAAGAATTCTCAGAAAAAGTAGAGAAAGGAAAAAGAACAGGCAAAACAAGTAAAAAAAGAGATCAGCTAATTAAGCAAATAGAAAATACTTTTGGAAAGCTTGAAAAGCTTAAAGGGAAAATTAAAAAGAATAAGTCAAAAATTAAGAAAAACGAAAAGTCTATAAAAAAGGCTGACAAGAAAGTTGAAAAGCTTAAAGCAGGAGTTGTTAAGTTAAATACTGCTGGATAAAAGCTTCAGCGATAATTAAATCTTCTGTGGTTGTAATTTTTATGTTATCTCTATTCCCATCGACTAGATTAATCGTTTCTCCAAGCCTTTCTACAACTGTAGCATCATCTGTAAATAATTTATCGAAATCTTGCTGGTAGGCCTTCAAAATCACTTCAGAAGTGAAACATTGAGGGGTTTGGACAATCTTATAACACTTACGCGAAACTGCTTTGCTTGTTTTTTCTTGTTTTGAATAATGTCTTAAAGAGTCAACCACCTCAACTACAGGTATTGCGTTTCCATTCTTTTCAGCTTCTGCGAAACAGTTATTTATAATATTTATACTCACTAACGGACGGACGCCATCATGAATGGCAACAACACTACCTTCTTTTACTAATTTAAGTGCATTTTGCACTGAATGAAACCGCGTTTGCCCCCCTTTTACAATTTGGTGACGAACTTTGGGTAGTTGGTATTTATGAAAAAGGCGCTCCCAAAAATCGATTTGATTTTCAGGAAGAGCTAGTATAATTTCTATTGTGGGATCAGCTTTCTTAAACTTTTCCAGTGTATGCATTAAAATAGGTTTACCGGCAAGCTCAAGAAATTGCTTAGGAGTTGAAGCTCCCATCCTTTCGCCTTTACCTCCAGCAACTATTATTGCAACTTTATGCATTTGTTAATTCTTCCGAAATAAAAAATTCATCTGCATTTGCAGTAAAAGAATTTCCATCAGGTTCAACTGCAGAAACAGTTTCTACAAGATTTCCATTTGATTCTTCTCTATTTTCTGCATCCCAAACTTCCTTTTCAAAGTCTAGGCATTCTTGATAAAGTTTTAAATCCTCTAATTTCATTACTTTTTTTAAAATTGTGCTTATTAGATGATTAGCATTGCATCCCCATACGTATAAAAACGATATTTCTCCTTAATTGCTTCTTTGTATGCCTTCATTACTAAATCATAACCTCCAAAAGCAGCAGTCATCATTAACAATGTAGATTCTGGTGTGTGAAAATTAGTAATCATACAATTGGCTAAATTAAAATCAAATGGAGGGAAAATGAATCTATTCGTCCAACCATCAAACTCTTTTAAATAACCATCTGTTGATACCGATGATTCCATTACACGCATTGATGTTGTACCTACAGCGCAAATTCTTTTCTTGTTATTTTTAGCTGCGTTAACTTGTTCAACACATCTTGTTGGAATATGAATTTCTTCAGAATCCATTTTATGCTTTGTTAAATCTTCAACTTCAACAGATCTAAACGTTCCAAGACCAACATGTAATGTTAAATATGAAAAATCAATACCTTTAATTTCAAACCTTTTTAAAAGATTTCTACTAAAGTGCAATCCTGCTGTAGGTGCTGCAACAGCGCCTTCGTTTTTTGCATATACCGTTTGGTATCTTTCTGCATCTTCTGGCTCAACTTCTCTTTTGATATATTTAGGAATTGGTGTTTCTCCTAATTTCTCAATAATTGCTTTAAACTCCTCGTAAGGTCCATCAAACAAGAAACGCAATGTCCTTCCTCTTGATGTTGTATTATCAATTACTTCAGCAACTAAATCATCGTCCCCAAAATATAATTTATTTCCAATTCTAATTTTCCTTGCAGGATCAACTAAAACATCCCAAAGTAAACTTTCTCTATTTAATTCTCTCAGTAAAAAAACTTCGATACGTGCACCAGTTTTTTCTTTATTCCCGTACATCCTTGCAGGAAAAACTTTGGTATCATTCATTACCATTAAATCTCCATCATCAAAATATTCAAGAACATCTTTAAATTTTCTATGCTCAATTTCTCCTGTATCTCTATGAAGAACCATTAATCTAGCGTCATCTCTTTCTGGTGATGGTCTTTCAGCTAGCAACTCCTCTGGTAACTCGAACTTAAATTTAGATAATTTCATATATTGTCTATCGTTTGGTTAATGCGGCCTAAAGCTAAGCGTATAGTTTTAGGTGTTTTGTTCGTTGAAATTTGGCTGCAAATGTAACAATATATAACACTATAATCAAGTGTTATCATCAATTACCAAGCAAGCCTATGATTTATTAAAACCAAAAAAAGAGCTTAAAATCAAGCTCTTTTTAAATTTATCTTATTTTTTTGTTTTACCGTTTTTATTGGCTTTCTTAATATAAAGCTCTAAGGCTCTTGTCATTGATGGCGACTCTGGTTGAGGCGCTGCAATATCAATATTTAAACCTGCTTCTTCTGCGGCTTTTGCAGTAGTTGGTCCAAAAACAGCTATACGTGTATCATTCTGTTTAAAATCTGGGAAATTTTGATATAATGACTTAATCCCGGAAGGGCTGAAAAACACTAATATATCGTAATTTACATCACTCAAATCAGACAAATCACTACATACTGTTCTATATAGTGTTGCACATTTAAAATCTAAACCATTTTCTTCTAATAGATTTGGAATATTTGATCTTAAAATATCCGCACAAGGCAATAAAAAGTTATTTTCTTTATGCTTTTTTAATAATGGTATTAATTCAGCAAATCGCTGTTGCCCATAAAATATTTTACGCTTTCTATAAACAATATATTTCTGTAAATAAAATGCAGTAGATTCAGAAATACAAAAGTACTTCATATCATCTGGAATCGTAACTCTACTTTCTTCTGCAGCTCTAAAATAATGATCTACAGCATTTCTACTTGTAAATATTACTGCACTGTAATCTAATAAGTTAATTTTCTGCTGACGAAATTCATTTTTAGGCACTCCTTCTATATGAATAAAAGGTCTAAAATCAATTTTCACTTTACAATCATCAGATAAATCAAAATAAGGTGATTTTTCTGTTTCTGGTTTGGGTTGTGATACTAAAACATTCTTAACTTTCAACATTATCCTTTTTCTTTTTTAGTCTAATTCGCTCGGTTAACGGACGAAAATCCGATACAAAACGACTAACGGTAAAATTTCGAGTGAGCAAATGTACAAAAATATATAGACATACAACACTCCTGTTGACCTTCCTATAATAAACAATCTAATTAACCTTAAAAGGAACACTATAAATGCTAATGGAACAACAACATAAAGTAAAAAAGGTTGAAACGGAAAAGGCGTAAAATAATTAACGCAAAGAACCGGAATTAATAGTGCTCCCAACAAATTATTATACAGCGATACATTGAAAATATATTCAGATGCAGTAGTGGTATCATTAAAGATAAATAAAATAACTTTTGAAAAAATATATTTAACCAAATAAACAATCACAATTCCTAAAAGAAGAACTAAGAAACTATTAAATCCTTCTGGTTCAGAATTTTCATTTAACATCAACCTCTTTATCTGATATACAAATAAAGATAATGTTAAGGTATAGGCACCTGTTAACAGTAGGTTTGATCGATGAAAAAAAACTTGCTCCTCACGAGTAATTCCTTGAGCAACTTTGTAGCTAAATAGAGCCTTTAACCCTAATCGATAGCGATTATTACTAAATGATTTTGTCATTCCCAACACTAAAACGGCTATCATCAATATAATGACTTGCCAACTTTCTGCTCCTGTTTTAAGTGGAGAAGGATTGTAAGACATCCCTTTTTTAGGAGCAACCTCTGTGTGTCGTATTGGAATTAATTCTTCGTTTTCTATTCGGTACACAGCATCTATTAGAGATAAAGAGTCTGTTTTTTGATATGATGAATTAATTGGCACGAATAGCAAAGATACGTCATTCGATGGAACGAGGCAATGACGTTAAAAGAAAAGTCAGAACACAAAAAAAAGTCTAAACACTTGTTTGAACTTTTTAATTATGCGATTTAAATTTCTTAGTTATTAGAAATTTTATCTGTCTTTTTTGTAGAGTAGTTCAGCTTTAAAGCGTTTACCTTTCTGAGTGCCTGCTTTACTTCGGACACTATTCCCATTTTTGTTTTAGAATCAACTTTTAACGACCAAGTAATCCTGTTTCTTTCCGCTTCGTCTCTGGATTCTTTTTCCATTTCCACAAACAATGGAATATCATCTATTGTTTTAAAAGCATCGTTTAACTGAATTCTTGGCGCTGTACCAAAAGCTCCTTGTAATTTCTTAACAGGCTTTCCAATATAAAGATACGCTACTAAACTTTTCTTTTCTAACTTTTGAACCTCTGTAGCTTGAGGAGTTATATTCTCAACCTTTAATGTAGTTTCTCTCATTACGGTAGTTACCATAAAGAAGAATAGCAACATAAATACAATATCAGGTAATGATGCTGTATTAACTGCTGGTTGTCCTTTTTTTCCTTTTTTTCTAAATTTTGACATTATTCAGCTCCTCCCGTTTTTTTAGGTTCTGCCTCAGAAATTCTTTGAGGATAAAACTTTTTTACTGCTTTCATCTTCATCTTAATTGCATCTGAAGATCCTGATTTTTGAACTAATTCAGTATATGGTTTATTGAATTTTTGTTGAGCGAACTCATTTCTTAACTCATTATATGCTGCCACCAACTCATTTTGCACTTTAATGTACATTTCATAAGAGGTCCCATTATCATTTTGCAGTGAAATAATTTGTTTAGAAACTTGCACAACACCTAACCCTTCTATCTCAGTGTCTTTAAACTCTGGCATACTTGGATTACCTGGCTCAGAAGCAATAAAAACTTTAGCAGCTTCTCTCAGATCTGTCACCTGCATATACTCTCCTTCAACTAATAATTGATCATTGGCATTTACCAGAATTTCAAAAATATTCCGCTGTTTAATTGGTGGTGGGTCAGTAATTTCATCTACTACAGGTGGTAATTTTCTAATCAAGCCAGTATCAGTATCCATAGTAGTTGTTACCAAGAAAAAAATCAATAGCAAGAAAGCAATATCCGCCATCGAGCCCGCATTTATTTCTGGTATATCTCTTCTTCCCATATTTATTATTTAAACATTTTAGACACTTCTGCAAAAACAATAGTTCCTATTGCTACTATACCTAAAATATAGAATGCAATTAATCCTCCTTCTGAAACTTGTGACGTTCCAGCATCAGCTAAAATATCACCATCCATATTAGTATGAACTTCATTACTAGACATAAAATAAGAAACTACACAAATAACTACTAACACTCCAACACCAATTAAAGCACTTTTTGCTTTTTTAGGGTTTGATGCCATCCCTACTAGAGAGAAGCCAAGTGTAGTAACTACAGCAATTCCAATTAACGCATAACACCAAGTTATTAGTAGTCCTTCACTCACAACATCAAAAGCAAAAAGTATGCTTAACAATGCTGAAAGACCTAAAAGAGCTCCCAATATGATGCTAAATAATTTACTATTATCGCCCATGTTATTATTTATTTGTGATTTCGTTCTTAATTAACATATCAATTAAAGAAATAGAAGCATTTTCCATGTCATTAACGATACTATCTACTTTAGCTACAATATAATTAAAGAAAATCTGTAAGATAATTGCTACAATTAATCCGAATACTGTAGTTAATAAGGCAACCTTAATACCAACAGCAACAACTTGTGGAGAAATATCTCCAGCCTCAGCAATTGCATCAAAAGCTCCAATCATACCAATTACAGTCCCCATAAACCCAAGCATTGGTGCTAATGCGATAAATAAAGATATCCAAGAAATTCCTTTTTCTAATAACCCCATTTGAACTCCCCCGTAAGAAACGATTGATTTTTCAACCATATCAACTCCTTCATGGCTTCTTTCTAAACCTTGGTAAAAGATACTTGCAACAGGTCCTTTTGTATCTCTACAAACTTCTTTTGCTGCATCAACTCCACCGCTGTTTAAAGCAGACTCAATGTTTGTTAATAATTTATCTGTATTTGTTGTTGCCATATTAAGGTATATAATACGCTCAATAACAATTGCTAATCCTAAGATTAAACAAACTAATACAATCCCCATAAATCCAGGGCCACCTTCAATAAATTTTTGTTTGATAACTTGAGTAAAAGACTCATCTTCTAGTGGAGCTACTGCTGCGGATTTCGCTGCTGCTAAATCTGATGCCATTTTTTCTTCTTCTAATGCTTTTTTCGCTGCTTCAGCTTCTATTGCTAATGCCTGAGCTTCTGCCGCAGAGTCAACTTCCATTGTTTCTTCTGTTACAGCTTCAGCATCTTGTGCGTAAACTGAATTAAACGTTCCGAATGTTAACATTCCGGTAACTGCTAATAATGCAAATACTTTTTTCATAATTTAAATAGTTTGTAATCTAACTGATTTTATTTTTACTTATTGTTTTTATTGTTTTCTATTCAACCAAAGGTTTTTATTGACATTCTTCCGGTATAATATGAAAAAAATCACTCCCCTAATATAAACAGAAAGCCAAAGTACAAAAAAAATAATTTATAGTTTAATTTTTTTTGCCAAGGTTCTGTTAACGGTCAAAAACTTAATGTTAAGGCTATAAACCAAACGTTTTTCTAACCTTATCTATATAATCTAACTCTTCCCAAGGAAATAATTTCACCTCTAATGTAATCGATTTACCCGACCCATCAGTAAATGTTTTCTCAACAACCTCTGTTTTTCTTCCCATGTGACCATAAGCAGCACTTTCAGAATAAATAGGCGTTCTTAGTTTAAACCTTGTTTCAATAGCATAAGGTCGCATGTCAAAAATTTGCTCTACCTCTTTTGCAATCTCACCATCTGTCATATTCAAGTTAGATGTTCCGTAAGTATCAATAAAGATACCCATTGGTTTTGCAACTCCAATAGCATAAGCAACTTGCACCAATACCTCATCACACAATCCTGCAGCAACTAAATTTTTAGCAATATGTCTTGTCGCATAAGCACCAGATCTATCGACCTTACTTGGATCTTTTCCAGAAAATGCACCACCTCCGTGAGCTCCTTTCCCTCCGTAAGTATCAACAATAATTTTTCTTCCTGTTAATCCAGTATCCCCGTGTGGCCCACCAATAACAAATATTCCTGTTGGGTTTACATGGTAAGTAATCTTATCATCAAACAACTCTTGAATATGTTCTGGTAATAAAGCTTTAACTCTTGGCACTAAGATGTTTATTACATCGGCCTTAATCTTAGCTAACATGATAGATTCTGTATCAAAATCATCATGCTGTGTAGAAAGTACAATTGCATCTATTCTAAAAGGCTTGTTGTTGTCATCATATTCTATAGTAACTTGAGACTTTGCATCTGGACGTAAATAGCTAATCGCACTATTTTCTCTTCTTAAAGCAGCTAATTCAACTAGTAACAAGTGAGAGATATCTAATGCCAGTGGCATTAAGTTTTCTGTTTCATTTGTTGCATAACCAAACATCATTCCCTGGTCTCCAGCTCCTTGATCTTCTTTATTAGCTCTTTCTACTCCTTGATTAATATCTGGAGATTGTTCGTGGATTGCAGAGAATACTCCACAAGAATTACCATCAAACATGTATTCACTCTTAGTGTAACCAATTTTATTGATCACATCTCTTGCAATTTTTTGTACATCTAAGTAAGTCTTAGATTTTACTTCTCCAGCCAAAACAACTTGTCCAGTTGTTACTAAAGTTTCACAAGCAACCTTCGACTCTGGGTCAAATGCTAGGAAATTATCAATTAATGCATCAGAAATTTGATCGGCAACTTTATCCGGATGACCTTCTGATACTGATTCGGATGTAAATAAATACGACATCGTAATAGTTTTTAAATAAATTTTCGGCTAAAAAGCTATGGTCGTTGAAGACACATTTTAGCATTTTTTTGTGTGGTTACAAGCAAGCCAAATCATTCCACAATTTTTTTAGTCTGACAAAAATCGTTTTTTTTTATCGTCCAAACAATAGATAAGGAATAAAAAACAAGTGTTAGATTAACGAAATAAGTGAAAATTTAAAAAATGCAGCCTTATTCTCCTCTCAAATTAAGCTATTCTACAATAAACCTGATTGATCTCATCCGATTACCATTAGAAATTTTAAGGAAGTACATCCCATTGGCTAAATCATAACCGAATTCACTTTGAAAATGCTTGTTTGTAATAGTAATTTCTTCGGAACTCACTATTTTCCCCATCACGTTAATAACCTCTAATCTTAAATTACTATTGTCATACCCATTAATAGTTAAGGTAAATACTCCATTATTTGGATTAGGATATAGATCTAAAATTACATCCTCAGAACTTAATGGATTTACTCCAACTGATGATGAGGCATCTAATAACAGACTCGTTTTCCACATCCCCCTTCCAAATGTAGCTGCATAAATCAAACTCCGCCTTTTACAGGTGCATTTCTGCGAACCTTGCAAGACAGTAGAGCAAGAGTACAGAGAGAAATAAGTAGTAAGAATTTTAATTTTAACACACTCAAATATATAATAATCAAAAACTATATTAATACAGATTTTATTAAAGGTCTATGAACAGTGCTATTAGTTTTGAATAATTGTAAATGTCATCCCTTTTATTGTTTTGATAGAAAAGAAAGTGCTATTCTGCTTTTAATTCGTCAATGTCTTAAATACAGCCTCTAAACTTTGCTCTTCTTTTTGTATTGATAAGACTACTACTTCTTTTTGTATGGCAAATTGGAAAATATTATTCCTAACCGCATCGTCTTTAATTTCGAAAAGCCAAACGTTGTTATTTGAACTTCTTACCTGAAGAACTCCTTCAATTTTCTGAAGATCTTTAACGTTTAACTCTTTATCAAACTCAACAGTTAATACAATTTGCTTATTATGTTGGCTTCTTAAATCTTGTGTTTTCTCGTTGGCTACAATTTTACCATGATTAACAATAATAGTCTTGTCACAGATCGCTTCTACCTCTTGCATTATGTGTGTAGAAAGCATTATTGTCTTATCTCTACCTATATTCTTAATTAAACTTCTGATCTCTTCTAATTGGTTAGGATCTAATCCTGTTGTTGGTTCATCTAAAATTAATACTTTAGGATCGTGAATCATTGCTTGAGCCAGTCCTACTCTTTGTCGGTAACCTTTAGATAGCGCTCCAATTTTCTTGTTTTGCTCTATTCCTAACCCAACCATGTCAATCATCTCTTTTACTCGAGCTTTCCTTTTATTGATCTTGTATACTCCTCCAACAAAATCTAGATACTCTTTAACATACATATCTAAATACAAAGGGTTGTGCTCAGGTAAATATCCAACTTGTCTTTTTACGTCAATAGGATTTTCAATAACATCGAAGCCACAAACACTCACGCTTCCAGAAGTCTGAGGGAGAAAACAAGTAATAATCTTCATCATAGTAGATTTTCCTGCGCCATTTGGCCCTAAAAAACCAACAATATTACCAGGTTCTATAGAAAAAGACACATCATTTAATGCTTTTTGTTCTCCGTAAATTTTAGTTACATTTTTTACTTCTATCGACATACTACAAATTTGAAGTCTGAAGGCTGAAGGCTGAAGTTTCCTTCATCACCTCATTCTTCCAAACATATTTATTAAATTTTCTACAAGACGAAAGTAAGATTTTTAGTTAAACCCTTATTATTCTTTACTTTTGAATTTTTATTTTATCTATTGAAAGGAATTGTAATAAAATCTACCGGAAGTTGGTACGTTGTTCGTCTAAGTGATGGAGAGAAAGTTGATGCTCGAATTAAAGGGAAGTTTCGATTAAAAGGCATAAAGTCTACTAACCCTATTGCCGTTGGAGATGTTGTTACGTTTAAAAAAGAAGAAGACGGAACTGCTGTAATTTCAGATATAGATCATCGGAAAAACTATATTATTCGAAAATCTATTAACCTTTCTAAACGCTCCCATATTATTGCTGCCAATGTAGATCAAGCAATTTTAATTGTTACCCTTTCGCAACCAAAAACGTATACTACTTTTATTGATCGTTTTTTAGTTTCAGCAGAAGCTTACCACATTCCAACTACTATCGTTTTTAATAAGATTGATGTTTATACTGATAAAGAAAAGAATGAATTGGCCTTTTTAAAACACAGCTACGAAAAGATTGGTTATGCCTGTTTAGAAGTTTCTGCGACTGAAAGAACCAACATAAAATCGGTTATCAACTTAATGAAAGATAAAGTTTCTGTTGTTTCAGGGCACTCTGGTGTTGGAAAAACAACATTACTTAACACTGTTGAGCCAAGATTAAATTTGAAAACAAGCGAAATTTCTGAAATGCACCAACAAGGAAAACATACCACAACTTTTGCTGAAATGTTTGAGCTTAATTTTGGCGGTTTTTTAATTGATACTCCTGGAATTAAAGCTTTCGGCTTAATTGATTTTAAGAAAGAAGAATTGTCTCATTATTTCTTAGAAATGAGAGGCTTATTAAATAATTGTCATTTTAACAATTGTGTTCACAAAAACGAACCAAAATGCGCGGTTAAAAACGCGCTAGAAAATGATGAAATCTCAGCTTTTCGATATAGTAATTATCTGAGTATCTATAACGATGATGAAGATGAGGACTATCGAGGTTTAGGATATTAAAAATGAAAGCAGTTATCCAACGAGTAAGCTCAGCTTCAGTTACCATTGATGGTAGCATTAAAAGTAGTATTGAAAAAGGACTCTTAGTTTTATTAGGTATCGAGGTCACTGATACGAATGAAGATATTGAATGGCTCTCAGGAAAAATTACTCGTTTACGTATTTTTGATGATGAAACTGGAACGATGAACCTCTCAGTAGCTGATGTTAATGGAGAAGTTTTATTAATTAGTCAGTTTACTTTACACGCCAATACTAAAAAAGGAAATAGACCTTCTTTTTTAAAAGCCGCAAAACCACCAAGAGCTATTCCAATTTACGAGCAATTTATTGCTCATCTCGAAAAGGATTTAAAGAAAACCATACAAACAGGTGAATTTGCTGCAGACATGAAAGTGAATTTATTAAATGATGGTCCTGTTACTATTGTTATGGACTCTAAAAATAGAGAATAATACTTGCATCTAAGCTTCTATTTTTACTACCTTCGGATTCCTGCCTTTGCAAGAAAAGAAGTAAAACTACAATCTGTCTTTTTCGGAGAACTCTAAAAATATATACTCTTTCCTTAATTGATTCGTTTTTTCATCATTTTTCCAATAATGATTTACAGCTTCGACAAAGCACAATTATTAGTTCTAAAAAACATTGTTAAATACTAGGTTTTAACAACACTCTCCTCCGTCATAAAAAAAGGTTGATTTCGAAATATGAATATCCTCTCTATTTAATACAGCAAATTCAGCGGCTGTTTTATCACAAATTGCTAAAGGCATTTGCTGTAGCAATGTATATTCAGCGTTATCATCATAAAACTCTTCGTTACCATAATAAATAGCTGTTTTTCCTGTAAAAGAAACACGGCCCATCGGGCAATATTGGATCTTTAATTGCATACGCATCTCGTTTTTTTGTCCTCCACTCTTTTCAAGAATATAAGAGCTTTTAGATAGTGTTCAATGAATTTATTTTGAGGCAATAAAAAACCCCTGAACAGAATATTCAGGGGTTATAGCTTGTAAAATTAATACTTACTGAACGATCAATTTTTGTTGTTGCACAGTTTCTCCAACAGTTAATCTAACAATATAAATTCCTTTATCTAAGTCATTTGTTACTATTGGTAACTGTACTGATCCGTTTATATTATAATCTCTTTGAGATACGGTCCTACCATTTATATCCATTACCATTAAATTAACATTCGCGTTTTCTGTATTTGTAATGTTAATAAAAGTTACTCCATTTGTTGGGTTTGGAAACAGTTTGAAATTTTCATCTCCGGAAAGATCAACATCAATACCTACTGTACAATTTGCAGTGCCATTAGCAACTGCTGAAGGAATTGTTTCTTTAGCTGCATTATCAACACCTCCTGTAGCGTTTTTTAAAAAGCTTAAAACATGTATTTTCGATTCATCCCATTCTACTGGTAATATAAAAGTAAAACAGTTTGTATATTGCGTACCTGTAGAAATGGTTGTTGGGAGGCTCTTTGCCATCCCTTCAAAACCTGGAATTATTGCTCTTCCCACATGGTCATAAACCATCTGTGATGCAGGCACTGGACTTGGCAACAATTCATAACCTCCCATAACTCCAGCTCCACCTCCAGCATAAGCATTAGACTGTGCATATCCAGTAGTTCCAGTTACACTATCTTCAGTTAAAATTACACCAACTCTCCAGTCTCCTGTGGCTGCCATTTGAAAATCTGCAGTAACTGAAACTACTAATTCTCTTGTACTAGCGTTATAAGATGCTCCATTTGTTAAATAAGCTTTAGGCGCTATAACTATTTGTTGTAAAAATGATTGTTCGACAGCAGAAGGATCATTTGCTGGTCCTCTATCAACTACTAAATTTGGATAACTCCCTCCAATTAGTGGATTCAATCCAGTATCATATGTTGCATCAGCCATTGGATCACCATTGTGAACAGCTGCTCCTGCCCAAAAACTAGGATAAGTTTCTTCCATAAAATCCATATAAACCGCTCCGCGAGGACACCATTGGCACCAAGTACCTGTAGCCTCTTCTCCTAGTACCATTTTCCCTGTAGCTGGCACAACAGGATTAACCGTAATTGATTTAGTATCATCTGTTGGATCTGCATCTGCTCCAGCACCATTTACATTTGAAATAGTTACTGTTAATGGTAAACTTCCTGCCACTAAAGTAACTGGTGTTGTAAAAGTATGATTGTATGTTGCTAGTGAAGATAATGAGATTGATCCAACTGATTCTGAAACAGCTGGAATTCCATTATAAGAATATTCAATATCAAACGAAGTTATATTGTTGGTTCCTAAATTTCGAACAGTTGCTCCTAGATCAACAGCCTGACCTGCAAGCCCTCCTATTTGATTCACAAAAGAGACTCCTCCATTAACTGCTGGCAAATTTGCTGGAATATGATTATAACTGACATCATCAACATAAAAACCAGAAACATTATTTCCTCCTTCAGAAATTGGGTTTGTTGGGTATAAATTTAAAATTGCGATTGACCCTGTAGGATTCGCAAATGTTCCTTGGCTTACATTATTAATAAACAGCTCCCAAATGTTAGCTGTTAAATCAATCTCTATTCTCATATTAAACCACTGACCTATTGGATAAGTGGAAGATAAATAGGTGATTCCTCCGCTTTTTAAATTAAATGTCCCATCATCAAGTAAAAACCCATCTATGGCCCATACTCCTCCAACAGTAAATGTCTCTTGCATATTAAAATATGCTCCTTTACCACTTTCAACCAAAAAATTTGATTCGAACGTAAAGTTTCCAGAGTTATATACTTGGGCAAACCTTAAAATAATATCAGTTGGTCCCCCCCCTGTTGAGGCAAAATATAAAGAGTTAGCGCCACTATTTGCACTTGCATTAGAGATCAAGACATCCTCCGTTGTTCCTGAACCTCCCGTCCATGTATCCCAATCTGTAGAGTTTTGTGTAACTAAATTTTGACCCGCAGTGTAAGAATCAAAATTATCTGTAAATATTTGACAAAATAGTGTTACTGAAAGCATCACACTAGCACCTGTTAGTAAAAATTTTTTCATTTTTTTTGTTTAGTTAATAATCTATTTTTTACAAGGTATTAATTTTAAGGAGAGTAGCATTTCACTATTCCGCCCACTATAGAAACTTAAACTGACAGAGATAACCACAAACTCTTTAATGAGAGTGAAAGTTGTCTTAACTATTGGTATCCTATATTATTCGAGCAATGTTAACGTCCCTCTTTTTATTATACCATTAATTTCAATGATATAAAAATAGGTTCCTATAGGCACTTTTTCTCCAGCAGCTGTTCTTCCGTCCCAAGCAACATTCTGTCCAACTGACTCGAATATTTTTGACCCCCAACGATTAAAGATTTGAAGATTTGAACAAGCAGCGATGGTTTCATCTATATCTAACTTAAATACATCATTAATTCCATCTCCATTTGGTGTGAATACAACCGGAGGGATTAAATTAAACTGTTCTTCAAAACTGCCAGAACTGATATTAAAAGTTACAGTATCAAAACACCCAGCCACATTAAAAGCCGTTAAAATAGATGTGAAATTTCCTCCATATGAAAAAGTATGAGATGGATTAATAGCTGTTGATTCTACTCCATCTCCAAATCTCCATAAATAAGTACTTGCATTGGTACTGAGGTTTGTCAATTCTACAAAAACACCTTCGCATGCAGGATTTGTTTCAACAGAAAGCTCTGCCGTTGGCTTGTCAAAAACTTCTATAGTAATAGCCGTAGAATCTAAACATCCACTCAAAACATCTTCTACTGTTACAGTATAAGTAATAGTTACTCCTGTACTTGTAATAGGATTAAAAATATTAGAATCTGATAAATCAATTGATGGAGTCCATAAATAATTAGCATTTGATGGCCCAAAAACCATTAATTGTAAATTATCCCCAATACAAATATTAGTATCATTAGAAATTGTGATAATTGGTAATGAATTTACGGCAACTGTTATCGTGTCATTAGCCAAACATCCATTAGTATCAGTCCCTTCAACAATAAAATCGGTTGTTATTATTGGAAAAGCTTTAGGGTTTGACAGTGTAGAGTCTGTCAACAAAACTCCTGGATGCCATTCATAACTTATCCCTCCTGTTGCGTTTAATTGTACAGAATCCCCAACACAAATATTAGTGTCACTAAAAATTGTAATAATTGGGAATGGATTTACGGCAACTGTTATCGTGTCATTAGCCAAACATCCATTAGTATCAGTCCCTTCAACAATAAAATCGGTTGTTATTATTGGAAAAGCTATAGGGTTTGGCAGTACAGAGTCTGTTAACAACACTCCTGGATGCCATTCATAACTTATCCCTCCTGTTACGGTTAATTGTACAGAATCTCCAGCACAAATACTTACACCCGAACCCGCACTTATTGAGGCTGAATTAACTACAATGGTAACAGAATCGATAGCGGTACAGGTATCATTAGTTGCAACAATAAAATAAGTTGTTGTTACTGTTGGAAATGCTGTTGGATTAGCCAGTGTGTCATCGTCTAAACTTGTTGTTGGAAACCAAGCGTAAGTAGTTCCATTTACAGAGGTAGGACTCCCTCCTAAAACAATAGAATCTCCAATGCAAATAGATGTGTTTGCTCCTGGGGAAATAGGGACAGTATCATTAGTTGCAACGATAATCGTGCCTGTATTTAAACATCCATTAACATCTATCCCTGTAACAATATACGTAGTAGTTAATAATGGTCCTGCTAATGGGTTTGGAATAGTAGCATTGTTAAGTCCTGCTAATGGTGTCCAAGTATAAGTTACTGCTCCTGTAACATTTAATCCAATGGAATCTCCTGAGCAAACCCAGACGTCTGGTCCTGTATTTATAATTGGCAATGTGTCTATTATAATGGTTACGCTTGTTGTATCAAAGCAACCATTGCCATCTGTCCCTGTTACAGTATAAGCTGTAGTTACAAGCGGGCAAGCAATAGGATTCCCAATATTAGGATTGGACAATCCAGTTGTTGGGCTCCAAACATATGATGCGCCTCCAATAGTATTTAATTGAACACAGTTTCCTGTACAAACTGAAGTGTCATTATTAGTACTAATTATTGGTAAAGGATTAGTTGTAATAATTATACTATCACTCTTTTGACAAATATTACTATCTGTAACAGTAACAAAATATATTGTTGGTGTAGCTGTTGGTGTAGCTATTGGATTTGCTAATGTTGGATTGTTTAATGTTGCCACAGGAGTCCAACTATAAGTAGCTCCTGCTGGCCCTGTTGGGCTTGCTCCAATTTCAACTGAAGTTCCTGCACAAATAACAGTATCTAATCCTGCTTCAACTATTGGTAATGAATTGATTGTAATAATTATACTATCACTCTTTTGACAAATATTACTACCTGTAACAGTAAGAAAATATATTGTTGGTGTAGCTGTTGGAGTTGCTGTGGGATTTGCTAATGTTGGATTGTTTAATGTTGCCACAGGAGTCCAACTATAACTAGCTCCTGCTGGCCCTGTTGGGCTTCCTCCTAAAACAATGGTATCTCCTATACAAATGGCAGTATCTACTCCTGTATCTATAATTGGCAAAGGATTTATTGTAATGGTTACGCTTGTTGTATCAAAGCAACCATTGCCATCTGTCCCTGTTACAGTATAAGCTGTAGTTACAAGCGGGCAAGCAATAGGATTCCCAATATTAGGATTGGACAATCCAGTTGTTGGGCTCCAAACATATGATGCGCCTCCAATAGTATTTAATTGAACACAGTTTCCTGTACAAACTGAAGTGTCATTATTAGTACTAATTATTGGTAAAGGATTAGTTGTAATAATTATACTATCACTCTTTTGACAAATATTACTATCTGTAACAGTAACAAAATATATTGTTGGTGTAGCTGTTGGTGTAGCTATTGGATTTGCTAATGTTGGATTGTTTAATGTTGCCACAGGAGTCCAACTATAAGTAGCTCCTGCTGGCCCTGTTGGGCTTGCTCCAATTTCAACTGAAGTTCCTGCACAAATAACAGTATCTAATCCTGCTTCAACTATTGGTAATGAATTGATTGTAATAATTACCGTATCAATTCCTACACATCCTAAACCATTCGTTACTGTAACGATGTATGCTGTCGTTGTCACTGGACTAGCGATAGGGTTGAAAATAGTTGTATCTGAAAGCCCTAAAGATGGAGTCCAACTGTAATTAACTCCTCCAGTAGCGATTAATTGTATAGAGTCTCCTAAACAAATTGATGTATCTGCACTAACACCAATATTAGTAAAGGCAACATTAACTCTAACCGTATCTGTATCAGGGCACGTTCCATTATCAACGGTTACAATATAATCAGTTGTAATTGTTGGGAAAACTAAAGGATTTGATGTCGAAGCATTATTTATGTTGGTATTTGGCAGCCAAGAAACAATTGTTCCTAAGGGATTTGTTGGGCTTCCCCCTATTTGTACTGTATCTCCAAAACATATATTTTTCGTTAGCCCTGCATCAGCTAAAGGTATTGCTAAAATAGTTACAGAATTATCTATTGAAACTGAGGGGCAGCTACAATCACTGATGCTATTTAATGTAATAATTCCTGTACCTGTAATACCCCATGTTACATTAACACTTGTAGAGCCTTGACCTGAATTTATTATTCCTCCAGTAACTACCCAATTAAAAGTATATCCATTTATTGTATCTGTCGTATAATTGGCGATTGTGTTACTGCAAACCAATAATGGACCAACAATTGAATCTGGAGGAGTTGGTGGTTCAACAGTAATTTGATAAACCACATTTGTTGTTTTAACAGGGCAGCCATCATCAGTTACAGACGTTGTAAATAAATAAGGTAAGGCTTGTCCTGCACCGCAAGATGTTTCCCAAGCAAAATTTGAAGTAACAATAGAGTCTCCTATTACTAAAGAATCAATTGTAGCAGCAGGATTAACAAAAGCATTATTAAAAAGTTGCCCTGTAACGGAGAGGGTAAGACTGTCTCCATTTGCATCAGCAAACGTAATAGGAAAGTCAAGTGTGTCACATTCTTGAATAGTATATGCTGTCGCTCCACCTCCTAAAGGTCCAGATAAATTAGGCGCAGGATTTGCTGGACAACTAATTGCTAATAATTGTAAGTCTCTTCGAGAAATACCTATTAATTTTCCATTTCTTACTTCTCTTATTTCAACGGCAACAATATAATTTCCGATGCTTGGTGTCATATATTTTGCAAGACCCGTTACCCCATCCATAAATGCGTAGCCTCCTGCACCAAAGGGTTGCGCGTTAGAAAAACCACCAAGGTAATTGACTTCGGGAATAATCCAAGTAAGAGGGTTAGGAGGTGGTGGAAAACCTGTTAATCCACCAGACATTGCCGGAACAAATGAGAATATTAACTGATCTCCATCTGGATCTATTGCTGAATTAAGTATTGAAGTAGTGTCGTTTACGCATAAAAAAGGAACGGGGTCATCTAGAAAAACAGGAGAACTGTTGTTTACCAATGTAGGAGGAATATATGCATGAAAAGCTATAGCAGTACCTCCTGGGTTTACAAGATTACTAATTGCTCCGTTCCGTGCGTAATCGCGAAAATAAATATGGTAGCCATTAAAGTTCATGGGAACATCTATAAATGTTTCATAAACTCCTTTAATGATACATACATTTTGTCCAATTATACACCCATTAGATGAGGGTGGTACAACAGAATTTTGACTAACTAAGGGTAATGATTTTGTTACCAAAAACGTTTTATCTCCTCCGCCCATAGGATTGTTAGGAATGTCTTGAAAATAAACAGAAACATCTAACTGAGGTTTTGGTGCTGGGATACTAGAAGCAGGAGAGCAATCATTGTAAACCGTAAGTATTATTTTATAGCGAAAGTTTACTCCAACAGGTCCAACATATTCATAACCTAAAGTTCCTCCAATTAAATGTGAGGCGAATAAAGACCCACTAAATATAATAAGGGCTATAAACCCTAGTGCTTTTTTTATCATTGAATATTAATTTTTTTAGTCACAAAACCTTCGTTATTTAAAATGTTTAAAAAGTATAACCCTTTTGGAAGGTGAGACACATTTATTTGTGTAAATGTATTACTTGAAGATAATTGTTTTTGTAAAATGCGTTTACCAACAACATTAAATAGTATTATTTCTTTTATTACGTTTTGAGGATTTACTGTTTCAATATTAATAAAGTTATTTGTTGGGTTGGGGTAAACTAAAAATTGGTTGGAATTTATTTTTGTTTCTTCAACACCTGTAGTTAAACAGGTCCAATTTAATTCAAACCCAGGATCAGTAATGAAATTATTTGTTTTTTGTCTAATTGTGATACTTGGACCTGTAGAATTTATTATTCCTGGAGTTGCATTACCTATAAAAAAAACAACTAATGGACTTAAAATAGATGGGCCATCGTAGATAAATAATGTATCCCCAGGAAAACTTGTTACAAAATCAAAAGAAGTGAAATTTAAAGAAACTTGGGTTGCTCCTATAGGCTGTATAACAACAATCCCATCCGTACCGCTTGAGTAATTAGAGCTAGCGCCACCGTCATCAAATAAAGTACCACTACACTCGTTTGTAGTAATTACTCCTGTTGTTGGTACATTTATATTTGTACAGTTAATGTTTATATAATTATTAGATGTAGTGCTGTCTTGACCAAAAGCATTGACAACTAATAAGCTTACCGTGTAAATACCCCCAACAGTATAAAAATGACAAGGGTTTTCTGAAGTAGAAGTGTTTCCGTCACCAAAATCCCATAACCAGCTAATAGGAGTTCCGTAAGAAAGATCGGTAAAACAAATCGTATCAGAACAGGTACTTGTAGTTGATGCCGTAAAATTAGCTATAGGGAGTATTGAGGTAGAACAAAGCCAAGTTAATTCAAACCCAGATCTTCTTACGGATTGATCAGTTATTTGTTCGATGGTAATACTCCCACCTGAAGAGATAATTGTTGGCGGTAGATTATTCCCTGAAAAACTTGCAAGAAGTGGACTTGCTATTGAAGGTCCATCATAAATATTTAAAAAATCATAGTTATCTTCAAAATTAAAAGATAGAAAACTTAAAGAAATGCTAGTTGCTCCTATAGGATCTATAACAACAATACCGTCTGTATTATTTGAGTAATTAGAGCCAACGCCCCCATTATCAAATAAAGCACCGATACATTCCGCGGTAGTAATTACACCTGTTGTTGGCATATTTATGCTAGAACAGTTAATGTTTATATAATTATTAAACGTAATACTATCTTGCCCAAAAGCATTGTTAACTAATAAGCTTACCGTATAAATACCATCAACATTATAAAAATGACAAGGGTTTTGTGAAGTAGAAGTTATTCCATCACCAAAATCCCATAACCACCCAGTAGCCGCTCCACTAGAAAGATCTGTAAAACAAACCGTATCAGTACAAGTGGTTGTTATTGATGCTGTAAAATTAGCTATAGGAGGCGATATGTTTGGTTGTATAATTATTCCATAATCTTCTGTTTGTCCATAATCATTCGCATCACAAGCTGATTGTGCTACTCCAACAACATCAGAAGAAATTCTCATTCTTAACGGAACGTTTAAAATTACTCCTCCTGGAATTGTAATATTAGATGATGGATTAAATGCATTTGAAACATCCAGAACTAATTCGTTAGTGCTATTAAAGACACCATCATTATTAAAATCTATCCAAGCACGAGTGTCTTGTGAATAAAAAGTTCCTGTTTGTACAGAAAGTGTATAACTCATACCTTCAGTGATCGTTGTTGTATTTGTACAGGAATAGTCTTGATACCCATCAAGACCATCGCCAGTAGCATTTGAAATTGCATTAAAATCAACTTGGTAAATTCCGTAACCACAGCAATAGGAAGTTGTTGCCGGTGCGCAAGAAGCTGTTGCTATCTGCCCAGAAGTATTAACAGTAATATAATTCACTATTGAATCAATATTCCCTCCATTGGAATTTGAAGCCGTTAAAGAAACAGTATATGTGCCATCAGAAGCATAAGTATGTAATGGATTTTGTGAAAACGAATTAGTCCCGTCACCAAAGTCCCATATCCATGCTGTTGGCACATTTAATGATTGATCAGTAAAAGAAACTATCCCATCACAAGTTGTTGTTGGTGAGGCTGTAAAAACTGGTATTGCCGGGTTGGTATTAACATTAATAATTATAGTATAATCTTCTGCTTGCCCAAAATCTAAATCAGCACAAGGCATTGGTGGAGTGCTAAAATCATAATCAGCAGAAACTCTTAATCGGAGAGGTGTATTTAAAACCGCCCCTGAAGGGATAGTTATAGTCCCAGAAGTATTCATTTGTGATGCTGCAGTAAAGACTCTTTCTGTTACATCATCCAAAACACCATCGTTATTAAAATCTATCCAAGCAGCATAATTTTGAGTTGAAGCGGCTAATGTCTGTATAGAAAGAGTGTAATTTTGTCCTTCTAACACCGTTGTTTGAGAGCAAGTAAAATCACTATAGCCATCAGCACCATCATTAGAACTGCTGTTAATGGTATTAAATGTAACATTGGTTATCCCAAAACCACAGCAAAAATTTAAACTATTTGGAATACAGGACAAAACAGGTACTGGCGCTAAAATGTTAACTACAATGTAATTATTAATTAATAATGTATCACAACCAAAAGCGTTACACGCAATAAGTTCTAAATTGTAAGTTCCACTAGCAGCATAAGTATGTATAGGATTTTGATTGGTAGAAGTGTTTCCGTCACCAAAATCCCAAGCCCAATTAGTAGGAGTGTTTAAAGATAAATCAGTAAAGGGAACAAATCCTGAACAAGAAAGGGTTGCCGAAGAAAAATTGGCAACAGGAGCAATTGCAAAAGAAGTATTAATGTCTGCAAAAAACAATATTGCAATTAATGCGTAAGTAAATTTTATTTTCATAGTGAAACGATTTTATAATCGACTAATATAAGTTATTCTAAACAATAAATACATATTTATATATTACAAATACATAAAAGGATTAATATATAGATGAATGGTTATTTTTGTAGTATATAAAAATCATTCAAATGGCATTGATCAAAACACTATTAGGAAAAACACCACAGTTTGGTAAAAATTGTTTTTTAACAGAAAACGCAACCATTATTGGCGATGTAGTGTTGGGAGACGATTGCAGCATTTGGTTTAATGCAGTAATAAGAGGAGATGTTCATTTTATTAAAATAGGAAATAAAGTAAACATTCAAGACGGAGCTGTTATACATGCTACTTATAAAAAATCGCCAACCAATATTGGCAATAATGTATCTATTGGGCACAACGCCATGGTGCACGGTTGCACCATTAAAGACAATGTTTTAATTGGTATGGGCGCTATTGTTATGGATGATGTAATTATAGAAAGTAACTCAATTATTGCTGCAGGAGCTATAGTTACCAAAGGAACACATATTGAAAGTGGCTGTGTTTACGCAGGCATCCCAGCTAAAAAAATTAAAGAAATAGGTAGCGATTTATTAGAGGGTGAAATTAATAGGATTGCTGAAAGTTATTTAATGTACAGCAGTTGGTATAAAGATTCTGAAGAATAAGCTTTATGAAAATAACGCTTTCAATTCAGTAGCTTCTTCTGGCTTCATTTTTCCAGCTATAATTAAACTCAATTGTCTTCTACGCAAAGCTGCATCAAAACGTGTTATTTCTAGTTCTGTTTCTGGTTTTATTGGCGGAACAGCTATTGTACTCCCGTTCTGATCTACAGCAACAAATGTGTAAATTGCTTCGTTACTTTTTGTTTGCTTTCCTGTAATTGGATTCTCAATAAAAACATCAATAAAAATCTCCATAGAAGAGTTGAAGGCACGCGAAACTTTTGCTTCCATTGTTACAATAGATCCTAACTCAATTGACTTTCTAAACTCTACATGATTTACTGAAGCGGTAACCACAACTCGCTTGCAATGTCTGTGTGCAGATATTGCAGCAATGTTATCCATCCAATGCAATAGGTTTCCACCATAAAGATTGTTCAACATATTGGTATCGTTTGGCAAAACTACTTTTGTTGTAACCGCTAAAGATTCTATTGGATTTTTCGCTTTCATATCCTTTTTTTTAGACGTCAAAGTTAGCTACAATTCATCTACAAAATCACGAATTAGCAGAAAACTATCTTCATACTTAGTAAGTGGTAATGTTTTAGAAATATCCTCAACATCATGGTAGGCACTTACCCCTCCCATTAAGTAAATAAAAAAGGAAGGAATCCCATTTTCTGAAAACCAATAATGATCACTATTAGCAGCTTCCCCTCTTTTTTTAATGATGGGTAAGTACTTCCCTTCCTTGTTAATTTTAATTAGCTTATTAAAATGCTCTTCATAAATGCGTCCATTCACAATCATTCCGCCTTCACTACCCGTTCCCATTAAATCCATATTAAATACAAAGTTTATTTGTACTAATGGAATAGTCGGATGGTTTACAAAGTATTTTGACCCAACCAAACCTGACTCTTCAGCACCAAAAGCAATAAAAATTATCGATTTTACTGGAGGCTCTTTCTCTGTATAATAAGTTGCTAAATCTAAAAGCATAGCGACACCACTTGCATTATCATTGGCTCCTGGAAAATAAGTATGCGCTCCCATTTTTCCTAAATGATCATAATGCGCTGAAAGCACAATAAAAGAATCTGGGAATTCAGTCCCCTCAACATATCCTATTACATTTTGAGATCGATAACTAGACATTAATGCTTGCTCAATATTTACTGAGATAGACTGAGATGTATCTGCTAAAACGCCTCTTCTTACATGCAATATTGGATAATTTTTAGCGACAGGAGATAAATGTTGGGTTAATTTATCTTCTATAAAAACAATTCCAGCCGCACCTATTTTATTTTCTTTTAACCGTTGAAACACCTCGTTTTCTGTAGCAACCTTTCCAACATCTAACACTGTAATTTTATTGGTAAAAAAGCCTTTATTAACTAGCTTATCTAATTCAACTTTAGTCGAAAAATACTCATTATTATGCCAATACAGTTCAAAGTCTCCGTCCGCACCTCCAGAAGCTGCATCAATAATAAAATCTGAACCTGGTATAATTTTTTGCCCATCAACAATTATGCTTAAGACTTTCGGAAATGTATTTATTGGCGCTTTAAATTCTTGAAAAAAAGAATTTTCAACTGATTTTAATCCTTGCTTTTTAAAATGGGCTTCAATAAAGTTTGCTGCTTTTTTTTCGCCATTATTAACAGCTCCTCTCCCTGCAAAATATTCAGATGTTAATGTGTCAACAACCCCTCTGGCAAATTTAAGATCCTGAGAAAAAACAGCACAACAAATAAGTTGAAAAAACAGAAATACTATTCCCTTTCTCATCTTTAAGAGAATCTTCTTTCTACTAAGTTGGTAAACGCAACCGCATGTTCATTCTCAATTTCCCAATCCATAATTGAATAAAGTTTTGTTGCATCATCTAAAGAAGAACAATTATCAATAGCTTTAACTAACTCGTTAAAAGTATTCATATCTTTATTGCACAGTTCATTGGCAAATAAATACCTATCGTTTAGCGTTAAACCTTCAGACATCTTAGCAAATAAAGGCTGCTCTGTACTTTCTGCCTTAGTGCTTCTTGCTTCAATTATAATCTCTTCTTCAACAGACTCTACTGGCTCACATCCTCCTTTCTTATCATGCTCCATCTCCAACAAATACTTTAAAACAGCAAGTGCCTCTTGTAGTTTACTCACTTTTTTTATAACAAAACTAACATCTAAAGCAGAAAGGTGGTCTTTTGATGTATAGGAATTAGAATGTTTGACAACATTTTCTAATAAATCATTTATCTCTTGTCGTAATTGTTCTATTTCCATAACTTCGAAACTTGCAAATTTGTTTAGATAAAATTAAGCAAAATTAACTTCAAAAATAAAACTACCAATGTTTCTAGAAGACACTATAAACCCCAAAAAAAAGAAAGGCTGGATTGAGGTTATTTGCGGGTCTATGTTTTCAGGGAAAACCGAAGAGCTAATTCGTAGAATGAAACGCGCTAAGTTCGCCAAACAAAACGTAGAAATTTTTAAACCAGGTGTTGATACGCGATATGATGAAGAGAAAGTTGTCTCTCATGATGCCAATGAAATTCACTCTACGCCTGTCCCATCTTCCTCAAATATACCGATTTTAGCAACTGGTGTTGATGTGGTAGGAATTGATGAGGCTCAATTTTTTGATGATGGTTTAATTGCCGTTTGCAATCAACTAGCCAACAGCGGAATTAGAGTAATAGTGGCTGGCTTAGATATGGATTTTAAAGGCGTTCCTTTTGGGCCAATACCTGGATTAATGGCTTCTGCCGAATATGTTACAAAGGTCCATGCAATTTGTATGAAATGTGGTGATTTGGCAAACCATTCATATCGGAAAGTAGAAAAAGAAGAATTAGTACTTTTAGGAGAGATTGATGAGTACGAACCACTTTGCAGATCGTGCTATAATTTCGCAACTAAAAACAAAATATACTTAACCCTCTTTTAAGAGGAAACAATTATGAAAGAACTTATATACGATACCACTTTAGAAATTCACATGGATAATTTAGTTTCCAATCTAAATTATTTCAGGTCATTACTAAAGCCTTCTACAAAAATAATGGTAATGGTGAAAGCCTTTTCTTATGGATTAGGGACTTATGATGTTGCTAAGCTTTTAGAAGAAAATAAAATTGATTATTTAGGTGTTGCCAATACTTTTGAGGGGATAGAATTACGGAAATCAGGTATTAAATTACCAATTATGATAATGAAACCAGAAGTTGATAGTTTTGATTTAGTCGTAGAATATCAATTGACTCCAACAATTTTTTCTCAGCAAGCGCTAGAACGTTTAATCAATACTATTGACAATTCTCAACCTTTATCTATTAGTATTAAAATAGATACAGGAATGCACCGCTTAGGATTTGATGCAACTGAAATTACAGAACTAATTAAAACACTTAACGCGAATAGTTTTTTAAAAGTAGAGAGCATTTTTTCTCATTTAGTTGCCGCAGAAAATCCTAATGAGGATGAGTTTACCCAATACCAAATAATCCAATTTAAAAATATTACAGATAACATATCTAACCACTTAAATTACCCAATAGAAAAACACATTTTAAACTCTAATGGTATTGTTCGTTTTAATACTGCTCAAATGGATATGGTTCGCTTAGGAATTGGTCTTTATGGCATTTCTTCTGATGAAAAAACACAAGAAAAACTATTACCAGCTAGCACTTTAAAATCGAAAATTGCTCAAATTAAACACATTAAAAAAGGAGAAACTGTTGGATACAATAGACGCGGTTTTGCTTCGGAAAACATAACTATTGCAACAATCCCGGTAGGGTATGCTGATGGACTAAACCGTAATTTAAGTAATGGTAAATGGAGCATGCTTATTAACAATAAAAAAGCCCCAATTGTTGGCAATATTTGTATGGATATGGTGATGATAGATGTTACCAACATCAACTGTAACGTGGGTGATGAAGCTTTAATCTTTAGTGCCAAAAACACAATAACAGAGATGGCCAAATGTATCGGAACTATACCTTATGAGATTTTAACCTCTTATTCTCCACGAGTAAAACGTGTGTTTAAGTATTAATATCCTAATCTTTCTCTCACTCTCGAAAGCACATCGCTAGCTACCAAACGTGCTTTATCCGCACCAATTTTAAGTTTTTCATCTAGCTCACTTAAGTTTTCCATGTAGTAATTATACAACGATCTTTCTTTACTAAATTTCTCGCAAATCAAATCATACAGCTCTTGTTTAGCATGGCCGTAACCATAATTTCCGTCTGCATAATTCTCTCTCATTTTTGCAGTTTGTTCCTCGCTCGCCAACAACTCATACAAAGCAAAAGCATTACAGGTTGTAATATCTTTTGGATCTTCCATTGCTGTACTATCTGTTTGGATAGACATTACTTGTTTTCTTAATTTTTTGTCTACTAAAAATATATTAATCAAATTCCCTCTAGACTTGCTCATTTTTTCGCCATCAGTTCCAGGTATCAATTTAGTATCTTCTTTAACAACGGCTTCTGGCAATACCAAAGCATTTCCCATTTTATGATTAAATCGACTCGCAACATCTCTTGTCATTTCTATGTGTTGCATTTGATCTTTCCCAACAGGAACCAATTCGGCATCATACAGTAAAATATCTGCTGCCATTAACATCGGATATGTAAACAATCCTGAATTTACATCTTCTAATCGATCAGCTTTATCTTTAAAAGAGTGTGCCAAGGTGAGTCTCTGGTAAGGATAAAAACAACTTAAATTCCACGCCAATTCAGTGCACTCTGGCACATCCGATTGACGATAAAAAACAGTCTTATCAACATCTAAACCACAAGCCAACCATGCAGCAGCAGTTCTATAAGTGTTCATTCTCATTTCTGCAGCATCCTTAATTTGAGTTAAAGAGTGTATGTTTGCAATAAACAAAAATGTTTCGTTTTTAGGATCATTCCCCATTGCTATTGCTGGTAAAATTGCTCCTAATAAGTTTCCTAAATGTGGTGTTCCGGTACTTTGTACTCCTGTTAAAACTCTAGCCATAAAACAAAAATATATTTTTTATAACGCTTATCTGACGAAACATTCCTTTTTTTATCTTTTTTTGAAAATTGCTTTATTATATTTGCCTTTTCTAATGAAAAAACTAAAAGAAATATTAGGTGGCTTGTGGAAAATTTATGTTTTCTTATGGTTTACAATCTTACTACTGGTATTATACCCACTCTATTTATCTTTTTTACTAACTGAAAAACACTTTAATAAAGGCTTCTTATTGTTGAGATTCCATACAGGACTTCTGATGTACCTCTCTGGCATTTTTATATCCGTTAAAAACAAACATTACATTAAAAAAGGACAAGCTTATGTAATTACACCTAATCATTCTTCTTTTTTAGATATCATTATATTGTACCAAACCTTTACCCAGTACTTTATTTTTATGGGTAAAAAATCATTGGCAACAATCCCTGTTTTTAATATCTTTTTTAAGAAAATGAACATCCCTGTAGACAGAAGACGTGCTAGGGATGGAAAACGGTCTATGGATAGATGTGGTAAAGAGTTAGAGAAAGGGCATAGTGTTGTTATGTTTCCTGAAGGAACAATTTCTGCTAAAGTTCCTGAGTTGCTAAGATTTAAAAATGGTGCATTTAAATTGGCAATTGAAGTGCAAGTACCCATAATTCCCATTACCTTCTTTACGAATTACAAACGACTAGAAATGGCTGGCTTATTTTCTGGTAAAGCGGGACCTGGAATTGCTAAAGCTATAATTCATGAACCCATACCAACTATTGGTATGACGGAAGAGGATATCCCCCAACTGAAAGAAAAAGTATTTAATATTATTAATAATGAGTTATTGGCTTATCAGCAAAAATAAGGTTGAATCTTTAAACGATTTCCCCTATCTCTTTGTAAAACTGCTCAGCTGCAGCCTGTTCCGCTTTCTTTTTGGTAAAAGCGCTTCCTTTTCCTTTTAACTCGTTATTAACCATTAACTCTGCTAAATACAACTTTCCTTTTCTCTCTTCCTTTTCTGATATCTTAAAATCAAAACTTAATTTTTCTTTCTGACACCATTCTAATACTCTACTTTTAAAATCTGTTTCCGTTTGTATCACTTCTTGAATATCTATATGGTTCTGCAATAAATTATCTTCGACAAATTTTTGAACAACAATATAGCCTTTGTCTAAAAAGACAGCTCCTATCAACGCTTCTAAAGCATCTCCATAAACAGATTTTGAAGCACGTTCTAAATTCGATTGCATTAATTCTTCCAAACCAATTTTAACGCCCAAATTATTAAGCGCTTGCCTACTAACGAGTCTCGAACGAAGCTTTGTTAAGTAGCCTTCATCTTTTTTAGGAAATTTATGATAAATGTAATTGGAAATAACACTGTCTAAAACAGCATCACCTAAAAACTCCAATCTTTCGTTACTTTCAAAAGATCCGAGTTGATTCTTTTGTATGATTGATTTGTGTAAAAAAGCTTGTTTATATATCGAAGTTTGATCTGGGTAAACTCCAGTTATTCGCTCAATAATCTCAGCGTACACATCTTTTTTCCGAAAGACTTTTTTAAAAAACAATTAGGCTTCGTATTTTTTAAATAATACAGAAGCATTGTGTCCACCAAATCCAAATGTATTACTTAATGCAGCTCTTACTTCTCTTTTCTGAGCTTTATTAAATGTAAAGTTTAATTTAGGATCGAAAGACTCATCATCAGTAAAATGGTTGATTGTTGGCGGAACAATTCCTTCTTTAACAGCCATTAAAGCAGCAATAGATTCTAAAGCTCCTGCAGCACCTAATAAGTGACCTGTCATTGATTTAGTTGAACTAATGTTTAAGTTATAAGCATGATCTCCAAACACTTTTAAAATTGCTTGAGATTCTGCGATATCTCCTAATGGAGTAGAAGTTCCGTGAACATTGATATAATCAACTTCATCAGCACTCATTCCAGCATCTTCCAATGCGTTTATCATTACATTTCTTGCTCCTAATCCTTCTGGATGTGGTGCAGTCATGTGATGAGCATCAGCAGACATTCCTCCACCAACTATTTCACCGTATATTTTTGCTCCACGTGCAATTGCATGTTCGTACTCTTCTAAAATTAAAGCAGCACCACCTTCACCCATTACAAAACCATCTCTTTCCTTGTCAAAAGGACGAGAAGCTGTTTCTGGGGAATCATTTCTTGTAGACAATGCATGCATCCCGTTAAATCCGCCCATTCCTGCTTCGTAAATTGAAGCTTCAGAACCACCAGAAACAAAAACATCTGCTTTACCTAATCTAATATAATTGAAAGCATCAATTAATGCATTAGTAGAAGAAGCACAAGCTGCAACTGTTGTAAAGTTTGGTCCTCTAAATCCAAATTCCATTGAAATTAATCCAGATGCGATATCTGCAATCATTTTAGGAATAAAGAAAGGATTAAACCTTGGTGTTCCATCTCCCTCAACAAAGTTTGTTACCTCATCTTGAAAAGTTTTAATTCCACCAATTCCAGAACCCCAAATTACTCCAACTCTATCTTTATTAACAGCTTCAAGGTCTAGTTTAGAATCTGCTACTGCCTCTTTAGAGGCAATTAAAGCAAACTGGGTATAAGGATCAATTTTACGACCTTCTTTTCTATCAAAATAATCTGCTACGTTGTAATTTTTTACTTCGCAAGCAAATTTTGTTTTAAATTTTGACGCATCAAATCTTGTAATTGGAGCACATCCACTAACACCAGCTTTTAAATTTTTCCATGTTTCAGGAAAGGTTTTCCCCAAAGGAGTAATTGCTCCTAAACCTGTTACCACAACTCTTTTTAATTCCATTAAAGATTGATTAAAATTTGTTTGTACGAAGTGAAATAGCCTTGAATAAATCCAAAGCTATTTCATTAAATCTATAGGAAACGCTTATTATTTTGCGTTTTCTGTAATGTAGGTTACAGCATCTCCAACAGTAGCAATTTTTTCTGCTTGATCATCTGGAATTGCAATATTGAATTCTTTTTCGAATTCCATAATTAACTCAACTGTATCTAAAGAATCAGCCCCTAAATCATTTGTGAAGCTAGCTTCATTTGTTACTTCGTTTTCGTCAACTCCTAACTTATCAACGATAATTGCTTTTACACTTCCTGCGATATCTGACATATTCTATTTTTTTATGTTTTATAAGGTACAAAGAAAAATATTTATCTCTAAATAATCAAGTTATTTTCGATTATTTGTAAACAAAGAGTAGTTGATTTAATTTTTTCCGTTGTATATCTGGCACTTCAGCATCGCTTTTAGGATGTCCAACAGGCAATAATAAATAGGCTCTTTCGTTCTTAGGCCTACCTAATATATCCGCTAAGAAGTTCATCGGGCTTGGTGTATGTGTTAAAGTAACCAAACCAGCATTGTGTATTGCAGCTATTAGCATCCCGCAAGCTATCCCAATAGATTCGTTTACATAATAATTATTTCGCATCTCTCCTTCTACAGTTTCATGCACTCTTTTAAATACTACTATAATATATGGAGCAATTTCAATAAATGGTTTTTCCCAAGTTGTTCCTAATGGTGCTAAATCTTCTTTCCATCTATCACTCATCCTGCCTCCATAACTCTTTTTTTCTTCTTCCTCTGCTACTGCTCTTATTTTAGATTTAAGCTCAGGGTTAGAAACAACACAAAAGGTCCATGGCTGCTTGTGCGCGCCAGATGGAGCAGTTCCTGCACTTTTAATTATATTCTCTATTACTTTAAAATCTATTGCCTTATCGGAATACTCTCTAACCGACCTTCTTTTATCTAAAAAATTATAAAACAATTCGCTTTTTTGAACTTGCTCTTCGTTTGTTAATTCTTTTTGATGGTATGGAATAAATTTATACGACATCTTATTTAATTTTGATTTAAAGAATGAAAGTAATAAACTTATGAAACGTATCGCAATTTTTGCTTCAGGAAGTGGCTCTAATGCCGAAAATATCTTTAATTACTTTAAGGAAAATAGTATCGTTGAGATTTCTTTGATATTGACGAATAACGCCAATGCTTATGTTATTGAAAGAGCCAAAAATTTAGAGGTAAAGTCTCATGTTTTCTCAAAATCTGATTTTTTAAATACCTCCTCTATTTTAACTGTTTTAGGAGAAAACAAGATAGATTTAGTTGTTTTAGCTGGTTTTTTACTTAAAATCCCTGAAAACCTAATAAAAGCATATCCTAATAAAATTCTAAATATTCATCCTGCTTTATTGCCAAAACATGGCGGGAAAGGCATGTATGGAGACAATGTTCACAAGGCCATTGTTGCTGCAAAAGAAACTGAATCGGGAATTACAATTCACTTTGTTAATGAAAATTACGATAAAGGAAAAATCATATTTCAAGCAAAATGCCCTGTTTTAGAAAATGATACTTACGCAGATATTGCGGCTAAAATACATAAACTAGAGTACGAACACTTCCCTAAAACTATTGATTTTATCCTTAAAAAAGACTAGCGTATGTTTAAAACCGATTGTAAAAAATATTAAACTACCAACAAATATCTTGACAAGAATTAAAGTATGGCGATCAATTAGGTATAATACAAAAACCCTTAGAGCTTTGAGATACATAAATTATTTACTATATTTACTTACTTAATTATACCATATGAAAATTACAAAAATATTTATACTCGTCCTTTTAAGTTTCTTAATAAACAAAAACAGCTACGCTCAAAACTCAGCACCTACAAAGCCTGATTATGAAAAAAAGGTATATATAGACGAGCAAGGCAATTACTACATTCAAAAAAGCTTGCCAGTATACTTATACTTCTCTACCTCAACGGAAGGAGAAAAGCACCGTCTTAAAAGTAAAAAAACTACTAAATATGCTGACCCTATGTACTTAGACTCTGAGGGTTACAACAGCATTCGATCTCCATCTTGCGTAGATCCAAAAACAAGAAAAACCATTTCACCTTTACAAGATGTTGTTTATGAAGTTTACGCTGATGGATTAACACCCCGAACTGCTGTCAGTTTCTCTGGAGCTCCAAAATATAGCAATAAAGACAATATCTATTACGGAAAAGGTCTAAGCATCTTGCTTCAACCAAAAGATGCTGTTTCAGGAGTCGAAAAAACACATTACTCAATGAATGGAGCTGCATGGACTGACTATAACAGTGCTTTAAACATTTCGGATGATGGGGAAAAATCCTTTTACTATTACGCAAATGATAAAGTAGGTAATGCAGAAAAGATACGTAACAAGAAATTTATTGTTGATCTTTCTTCACCAAAGTCTACCTTCGAAATTGTAGGGATTGTCTATGATGGAAATATCATATCTCCTTCTACCCGCTTTAAGCTGAGTAGTGCTGACGACCTTTCAGGTGTAAGAACTACCTTTTTTTCTTATGACACAAGATACAAAAACGCTTACAACAGTCCCGCAAGCGCCCACTTACTAAAAGACGGAGATCATATGTTAAACTACTATTCTGTTGATAATGTAAAAAATGAAGAAACCAAAAATACTTTTAATTTCTATATAGATAAAATTTCACCCTTGGTAACAACTACCATTGAAGGAGATCAATACATTGGAAAATACAAATATATTTCTACTAGAACCAAGATAAAAATGGTTGCTACAGATAATAAATCTGGAGTAGAAAGTATTACGTACTGTGTTGATAATAAAGAATTCATTACTTACGTTTCTCAGTTCAATATTTCTGAACGCAGAGGATTCCACCCTATTTCTTACAATGGAACGGATAACGTAAAAAACAAAAGTTCTAGAAAAACACTAACTGTTTATATGGATCCTACCGCTCCTACAACTTGGATTAAATACAACCTTCCACAGTTCTTTAGCCGTGACACACTCTTCATCAATAAAAATACAAACATCTCATTAGGATCAAAAGATAATGAATCAGGTGTAAAAATAGTTAAGTACTCTATAGATGGAAGCGACTTTAAAGAATATTCAAAATTTACTTTGCCAACTGAAGGGTTTCATAAAATTACATTTAAAAGTACGGACAGGGTAAACAATGAAGAACTGGTAAAAGAAAGTCATTGTGTAGTTGATAACACCCCACCTGTTATTTATCACAATTTTAGTATTCAACCTATTGGAACCAAGAAAAAAGGGGGAAATGATTTAAGTATATATCCTAATTACACAAGAATTTATCTTGGAGCTACTGATGAAAAAGTCGGAACACAACGCATTCAATACTCTTTTGATGGTAAAGTTTTTGTTGATTATTCAAGTTCTCACACCCTTGACATTTCAGAGCTTTCTCGTCTTAAAAAGAATAAGTTTTATGAAGTAACTGTTAAGGCTACTGATAAGCTTGGTAATGAAAGCAATGAGGTGATAAACTTTTTTGTAGGTAAAGAGTAAAAGATACTTAAGTAAAGCATTTACAGTTTTACTGTCCAAAACTCCTGCAGATGGTCAAAAGCTCTCTAAAATAGTTATTGACTTAATCTGTATATGCGAGAATCGGAAAATCACCAGTAAGTCAAAAAATAAAAGCAAAACAGATATGGGTCTATGCTTTTTTTTGGCGTGCGACCACTACCAATTTCGCTAAATTAGGTGTCGCTATTTATGGAAAATCCTAACCACAAAAAGTCTCCCAAAATTTTTTAGAATTAACAAGATAGCTCTATACCACTATAAATCATTGGTATATACTCCAGACAAACCCTTGGCTTTACAATGATGTAAAATCGATCTAAACCAAATCGAACCCTATATCTTTTCTGTAATTCTTCTTTTCAAAATTTATTTTTTTTGCATTTGCAAACGAATGCGCTAATGCTTCTTCAATCGTGTCACCAAAAGAAGTTAATGCCAATACTCTTCCTCCTGAAGTAACAACGTTATCTCCATCCTGTTTTGTTCCTGCATGGAAAGCGATACCATTTTCAAGAGCATTAAATCCAGTCATTACTTTTCCTTTCTCATAAGCCTCAGGATAACCTCCAGAAACTAACATTACCGTTGTCGCTGTTCTTGTGTCAACTTCAAATGTTTTTTCATGTAGGGTTTGGTTGGCAACTCCTTCAAATAAATCCAACAAATCAGATTTTATACGAGGAATAACTACTTCTGTTTCTGGATCACCCATTCTTACATTATATTCAACAACTGAAGGATTTCCATTGTGATTCATCAATCCAATAAAAATAAATCCTTTATAATCTATCCCATCCGCTTTTAATCCTGCAATAGTTGGTTTTACTACTAACTCCTCTACCTTCTCAAGATAAGCTTGGTCTGCAAACGGAACAGGCGAAATGGCTCCCATTCCTCCTGTATTTAAGCCTTTATCTCCCTCTCCTATTCTTTTATAATCTTTAGCTGAAGGCAATATTTTATAATTCTCCCCATCCGTTAATACAAACACTGAAAGCTCAATTCCGTGTAAAAATTCTTCTATTACTACTGTTGCTGATGAATCTCCAAATTTACCATTGGTCATGTTCGCTAATTCTGTTTTAGCCTCTACTAAGTCTTCTAAAATTAATACACCTTTTCCAGCAGCTAATCCATCTGCTTTTAAAACAAACGGAGGAGTTAAACTTTCTAAAAACGTATACCCATCCTCTAAATCAGCCGATGTAAAGCTTTTATATTTAGCGGTTGGAACGCCATGTTTTTCCATAAATATTTTAGAAAACTCTTTACTTCCTTCTAGCTCAGCACCATCTTTTTTAGGCCCAATTAAGCCTATGTTTTTCAACGCATCATCAGCTAAAAAATAATCGTGAATACCATTTACCAATGGATCTTCTGGTCCAACAACAACAATTTTAATATCATTGCTTAAAACGAACTCTTTAATCGCATCAAAATCATTAACCCCTATCTCTACATTAGTCCCTACCTCAGCTGTTCCAGCATTTCCTGGAGCAATAAATAAGTTGTTTAACTTTTTACTTTGAGCAAGCTTCCATGCAAATGCATGCTCTCTTCCTCCTGATCCTAATACTAATACGTTCATCAATAATATATTTAATAGTTTTATGCAAAAGTAAAAATCCCTAACGGTAATCGAGCGAGATTTTAGAATATTTATAAGAAATTCTATTTAGTCTTGAAATTAAATTAGCTGTAGGTTAAACGTTTGAACTATTGGCAATAGCTTCAAGTCCAACAAAAAAATAGCCTCAATTTGTCTAACGCTTTACTAACTTTCTTTGCTCCACTTTGTTTTCACGAACAATTCTTACAATATATATTCCAGAAGCCAATTGGCTAAGATTAAAAACCGATCCAGTCCGCTTAACATTTTGTAGTTTACCAGTTAAATCAAAAACCTGAATCGATTGAACATCTCCTAATAAATTTGATATTGTTACTTCCCCATTAGTTGGGTTAGGAAAGATGTCCCATGTTGGCTCTTCCTTTAATTTCTGAACCCCAGTAGTGTTTAGTGCTAAAACAATTGCTGCATGGGCATTCACCTTTCCCCAGCCCCATTTACTACTATGAGGAGGATTAGGAACTGTATATTGATCTAATCGTGCAGTTTGTTTTATAATATCTTTTACCTGTTGAGGAGATAAATAAGGATTTGCATCTAAAATAAGTGCAACAACTCCAGCAACAACTGGGCTCGACATAGATGTTCCGCTAAAACGTGCAAATGGATAAGTTCTGCCATTAAACATCACAGAAGTTATTTGACTAAAATTATTGTCGGTATAAGAAGAAATCGATGAAGTAACAGAAACTCCAGGACCGGAAATATCTGGCTTCAAGGTATTGTTTATTAATGGACCAACGCTTGAGAAACTAGCGAGTTGTCCTCCATACAGAGAGCCGTTAACTATAAATTCTGGAGCATAAGCAGCCACAGTTATGCAAGAAAAAGAGCATGCTGGAGCACCAATCCCATGTGTCTTATCTCCAGCAGTCATACTTATTCCTGGCACAGAGAAAGTTGAAAAAGGCATTCCCCAGTTCCCTACATCTGAGGTAAGCTCAGTTACATTCCAATAATGAACTGTTCCTGATGACGCTCCAGATTTTAATACAACTTTGTATCCTGATGTTGGAAGTTTCACTCGTAGACGAATTTGAGGTCTATTATTTAAAGGGTGTGCAGCATCTGCTGACAGGTTAAACCAAATGGTATCCGCATTCGCAACAACAAAAGAATCAACATAATTAGTTGTGCTGGCAGAAGAATATAACGGACTTTCTCCTACTAATGTTGATCCGCTGTAAAGCTGAATTCCCGCTCCGAATGATTCGCCTTGTTCTCCCCACATATGAATACTTTGTCCCCATAATGTTGTTAGTGAAGCAGAATTGTAAAATTCAACTCGAGAGTACAGCATATCTGCTGTAAAGTTCTTTTGGATATGAAAGTTTACAGAACCATTATTTCCTGCTGATGAAAGAAAGACAACACCTAAAGCTGAATAATTGTCAAGCGCTTGACTCAGAAGCGAGCTCCCGTCAATTGCATCCATATGGTAAAGTCCCCAACTCATATTGATAACTAAACGTTTACCCTCATCAAGCGACTTATTATACATCCAGTCCCAAGCATCAAGTACGGATGATTCGTCTACCAAAAACGTAGTAAACAAAAAATTCGATTCAAAAGCGATTCCTCTATATGGTGTTCCAGATCCAGAACCTCCAGCAATTCCTGCCACATGAGATCCATGTGTAGCATAGGAATATACATTTGCAGTATCAGCTTGAGCAAGTGTTAAATCAGTTGGCGTAGAATACTCAGTTCCATACGGATAATTAGCAGGAGCAGGTCCAGAAGTTTTAAACTGATCCCATGCCGCCAAAATACGCGAATTCTGTAAAAGGGTATCATAATACATTGGTGAAGAATAGTCAAATCCCCAATCTGTAATTCCTATCAAAACATCCTTTCCGGTGTACCCTTGAGGAAGTCCATAACCTGCCCAAGCACTGTCTGCTCGAACATCTCCTGCCACTTTGTTCAACATTGGTTTAATCTTGCCAGCAATCTGCAACATCGAAAAATTAGAATTAAACTCAATGTCCGCTAAATCTGATAAAGGATATTTAACACTAACAATTACTCCGGTTTTAGCACCAACCAAAACACCCCTCTTAACCAATTTTTCTTTATTAAATGAGGCCGAAGCTTTTGCAATAAATGAAACGTAATCGATACCATGAATTGTGTTAATAGCAAAACGATTTCGTAATTGTTCTGACACTTTTCCTTCATGGGACTGTGTAATAATTTCTGCAATATCTCCTTTTGTATTCGATGATATTATTGTTTGTCCATTGCTATAACCAGCAATTGAAAGAAGTAACGTAAAAATAATTAGTCTCATATTTATTTGGTTTAGTAATTTCTAAATTAAGTCAAAATACTTGGATTATTACAGCGTATAAAGTGCACTATCCTTTCTAATGCTTCTTTAAATAAACTATACTATTTATCTCTTTTATATAAAGGAACAGCTGAACAAGCCTCTCCAAACATAATGCTTTTGGCGTGCTCCTGTAGTTTTACCGAAAAGTCTACCACTACGGATTCTGGTATTGGATATTTTCCGCAACCCTTTACTATTATAGTTGTATCTTTATAAATAGTGTAATCTATCTCTGAAAGCACATCGCTAAAAATTGCTTTTTCTAAAGCTTCTTTATTTCCAAAAACCACTTTTTTAGCAAAAGGCTGGACTTGTACTGCAACTAACATAAAAGCCCACAATGGAACTATAGCATCAACAGAACAAACAATTCCTAAATATTTCCCTTCAAATTCTGCCCAATTTGTGTCTTTTACCTTTACTCTAAATTCTTTTTCAATTAGAGCAATTTCATCTCTTAAAAACCCTTTAATATCAAATAAAACTCGGTCTCCTTCCGGATAAAATTCATCCAAACTAACCTGAACTAAGCTGCTATTTTCTACTCTATTTACGATTTCATCCATACCTCAAAATTACAGTTAAAATTTCTAAACAGACCTACATTATATTTCCTTAAATTTGCGTTCGATTTAGATTAGAAACTAAAAATATTTAACAATGTCAGAAACATTAACAGCAGACCAATACGGAATGCAAGCAGCACTTAAAGCTCTTGGATTAAAAGAAATTAACGAAGGAACTTCTACAGGTTCTAACAGCTTTGGAAGTGGAGAAACTATTTCTTCATACTCTCCTACTGATGGTGCTTTAATTGGAAAAGTAACTACAACTACTAAAGAAGATTACGAAAAAGTAATGGAGTCAGCTACTGCTGCATTTTTAGAGTTTAGAACAATGCCAGCTCCACAAAGAGGTGAAATCGTTCGTCAGTTTGGAAACAAATTAAGAGAATTAAAAGAGCCTTTAGGAAAATTAGTTTCTTACGAAATGGGCAAATCTTTGCAAGAGGGTTACGGAGAGGTTCAAGAAATGATTGATATCTGTGATTTTGCTGTTGGTTTATCAAGACAGTTAAATGGACAAACAATTCCTTCAGAAAGATCGCAACACGTAATGAGAGAGCAATGGCATTCTATTGGTGTTGTTGGAATAATTTCTGCATTCAACTTTCCTGTTGCTGTTTGGGCTTGGAATACAGCTTTAGCTTGGATTTGTGGTGATGTTTGTGTTTGGAAAGGTTCAGAAAAAGCACCTATGTGTTCTGTAGCTTGTCAAAACATTATTGCTAACATCTTAAAAGAAAATAACTTGCCAGAAGGTATTTCTTCTATCATTAACGGAGATTACAAAGTTGGTGAAATGATGACTACTGACGAAAGAATTCCTTTAGTATCTGCTACAGGTTCTACAAGAATGGGAAGAATTGTTGGAGCAACAGTTGCTCAACGTTTCGGAAAATCTTTATTAGAGTTAGGTGGAAACAATGCAATCATTATTACTCCAACAGCTGACTTAAAAGTAGTTGTTCCTGGAGCTGTATTTGGTGCTGTTGGTACTGCAGGACAAAGATGTACTTCTACAAGAAGATTAATCATCCACGAATCTGTTTACGATAAAGTGAGAGATGCAATTGTTGGTGCTTATGGACAAATTATTATTGGAAATCCATTGGATGAAACAAAACATATGGGTCCATTAATTGATACTGATGCTGTAAATACTTATTTAGCTGCTATTGAAAAAGCAAAAGCTGAAGGTGGCAACGTATTAGTTGACGGTGGAGTTTTAGAAGGTGAAGGTTTTGAAAGTGGTTGTTACGTAAAACCAGCTATTATTGAAGCTGAAAACAATTATGAAATTGTACAACACGAAACTTTTGCTCCAATTTTATATTTAATGAAATATACTGGAGAAGTTGAAAATGCTATTGCAGCTCAAAACGGTGTTGCTCAAGGATTATCTTCTGCAATTATGACAAACGAAATGAAAGAAGCTGAAAAGTTCTTATCATATTCTGGTTCTGATTGTGGTATTGCTAATGTAAACATCGGAACTTCTGGTGCTGAAATTGGTGGTGCTTTTGGTGGTGAAAAAGAAACAGGTGGTGGACGTGAGTCTGGATCTGATGCTTGGAAAGTATACATGAGAAGACAAACAAACACAGTTAACTATTCTGATGAGTTACCATTAGCTCAAGGAATTAAGTTTGATTTATAAAAATCAACACATATAACAGAAAAAGCCTCGCAATTGCGGGGCTTTTTTATTTGCCCTAACTTAGCAAAACATCTCGTCAAAAAATAAATTTTCACATAAGTTGTAATAGTTTTAAAGGTTTAGCTACTAACTAAGAAAACCAATAGTGAGTATCGATTTTTATACCATATCAATTTTACCCCATGCCGAAATTATCATTAAGATATTTAGGGCATACACAAATAGTCAAGATTATTATCAAGAGGTCTGTTTACAGATTTGGAAAAGCAAAGATAATTTCAAAGAAGAATCAGAATGGTTTACTTGGGTGTATCGGTTATCATTGAATGTATTTTTGACTTTACTTAAGAAAAAGAAGAATGATCCTCAGCATTTCCGAGAAGAAAGAGAAAGGTGACATTGATTTTTTTAATCTGAGATGATTGCTCACTGGTAAAATAGTGGCGCTTGGGTAAAGTAATTACCAATCAATAAATGCCCTAAAAAGGGTATTTCAGAATTGCAGAGAATATAATATTTTTACCCGTAAATATAGAGTTATGAAAACAGACTATTATAATATCTCTGCAAATTATACCGATGAGCAACGCATTATTAAAGAAGCGACTAAAAGCTGGGTAAAAGAATATGTGAAGCCAAAAATTGAAAATTGTTTTAGAAAATCTCAAGGTTTGCCAAACCTATCAAAAGAGTTAGCGAATATTGGTGCTTTTGGTTTAATAATACCTGAAGAGTATGGAGGAATGGGTGCCGATTATATTTCTTATGGCTTGATGAGTCAAGAATTAGAGGCTGGAGATACTTCTGTTCGGGTAATGAATTCCATACAAACATCATTGGTCATGTATGGAATTTATACCTACGGATCAGAAGAACAAAAGAAAAAATATTTGCCAAAGCTCGCTGCTGGAGAATACCTTTCTTCTTTTGGTTTAACCGAACCAAATTTTGGATCAAATACGGCCAATATGCAATGTCATTTTAAAAGACAAAAAAATGACATTGTTCTTAACGGAAGTAAAATGTGGATAGGAAACTCTTCAAACTGCGATATTGCTTTGGTTTGGGCCAAAGATGAGGCGGGACAGATAAGGGGAATAATAATTGATAAAGCGTTGACCAGTAATTTTAATACTTCATCCATTAATGATAAATGGTCTTTTAACGCATCCAATACTGGAGAGTTAATTTTTTCAAATTCAGTTTTACCAGCTTCACAAATTCTAGCCAAAAGTACGGGAATAAAAGATGCTTATGAGTGTCTTAATATTGGCAGGTATGCTGTTGCTTGGGGGTGTTTAGGTATTGCTATTGACTGTTATGAAACAGCCTTAAAATATTCTCAAGAGCGCATACAGTTTGGTCAACCCATAGGATCAAAACAATTAATTCAAAAAAAATTAGCGGAGATGATAACGGCAATCACCAAAGCTCAATTATTGAGCTATCAATTGGGGGTATTAATGAATAGTGGTAGGGCAAATTACCAGCAGATATCGATGGCAAAAAGAAACAATGTAGAAATGGCTCATTTTGTTGCCAAGGAAGCTAGACAAATTTTAGGGGGAATGGGAATTAGCGGTGAATATCCTATTATGCGCCATCTGATGAATTTAGAAACACTTATTACCTATCAAGGAACGCACGAAATGCATTTACTTATAACAGGTAGAGATATTACCGGATATGATGCCATATAAAAGATAACTATGAAAAGAGAAATAAGACTAACAACATTGTGGATGTTAACCATAATAGGGATGATACTTCATTTCAACTATCATGTCGGAGAACTATTTTATGGAATAGATATTGTTAAACCTGAGGCAAATGGATTAGTGCCAATCAGTACATTTATCATTAGAACTTTGTTTTATCATTTCCCCATCGTATGGATTGTGATTCTTATGTTCAACACTAAGAGATGGGTAAATCTAATACTCTTTTGTATCAGCTTGCTCTATTTATTGGCTCACCTAATGCATTTGACAAAAGAGTTGATGTCAGTAAATAAAGATCCCTCTCAAATTTCTCTATTGGGTCTTGTTTTTGGGTTGAGTGTACTGCTTAGCATTGAGCATTTTAAATTTTGGAAAGATAAGCCCTGATAAAAGTCATTCTTATAAATTTAAGGTGCTATGAAAAAAATAAGTGCCAATTGAACGAATAAAAATGGCTTGATAAAAGGCCTTCACTTTTTATAAAGATAGGATTCCATTTTACGATGTATTAAATGGACTTTGAAAAATTAAATAACATTTAAAAAAATTACTACATGGAAAAATAAATTGAATCAATATGGAAAGAAGGTTTCTTATAAAGTAAGGCTCTTGTTGCACCAAAACTGAATAATATCTATAATCAAAACATATTGTAGATAAGTTTAAAAGAATGTACCAAATTAACCACATTTCAATCGCTCTCTTTGCACTTATAATCTTACCAGTTTCCATTATAACAAACGTCCCATATTTAAGTATTCTCATGTTTATAGCGTTTTCAGCAATAATAGCTATGAATA
>Ga0307998_1000058_pt1 | contig 61649 bp, 58 predicted proteins | sample Davwhametageno37_FD_203147 | JGI IMG/M metagenome (GOLD analysis project Ga0307998, IMG submission 203147) | Marine microbial communities from Davis Island wharf, Antarctic Ocean - #37 | ecosystem: Environmental > Aquatic > Marine > Unclassified | place: Antarctic Ocean: Davis Island wharf... | reverse complement strand
AGTTGGTAAATCTTTTCCCTTTCATCGACACTATGATAATATTCTTGTTTAAGATCAATATTATCAGGATTATTTTCATATAAGTTTTTTACGATTTCATTATAAGAGAGGGTTTCGGCTTTTAATGAATCTTGTATTTTAGATATTTTATCTGATAAAGCATCGATATCCATAGTAAAGGTATTTATTCATAGTCTTTTAAATAATCCCAAATTTTTTATGACCGCTATAATATAACAATGACACGAAAGCGTAATAAACGGAAGAGTAATAAACGGGCGATGAAGGGTGGAATGGAGGCTACGGCTACGGCTACGCGCCAATCATCAGTGGCTCCAGCAGTGGGCCTACCACGTCATGTGGATCCCGATGGTGGTCTTGCGCACCTTCTCGCGCAGGCTGAAATCGTTAAGGCTCAGGCTCAGGCTCAGGCTCAGGCTGAAAGGGCTGGGAGCGGTCTCATCGCTCAGGGCGTAGACCCGAACATCACATCTACTCTGACTGCCAACGAGCTGGCGATGCTACTGCTTTACCACAATGCCATTCCATTACCGCCAAAACTTTGTCGGAAAAAAAATATCGACGAGATGACTGAGATTCAGAAAAAACTGAAAAAAGGCGTTAACGATAAAACAGGTACACATGATTTAATAGTGGCAGACAGAGTTTGCTTGTCCAGAGCAAATAATATTCTCGAGCTGATGATGATGAAGGGAGCACCAAAACCTACGCATGCATTGAGAGCGGTAAAAATATTGAAAGAGCAATCGGCGCAAAGGAAGCTTGCTATGCAGAACCCCATCATCCAGGGTGGTACTGCGGGAGATGCGGTTCGTCGTAGGACTACGATTAAACAACCAGGTGAGTTATTAAAAGGTGAATTTACGAAAGGTGATTATGACCGAGCAATGGTATTAATTCAAAGCTTGAAGGAGGGCACTTATGAAGAAAAGAAAAAAGCTATGGAATTAATCGTAAAGTGTGAGACCTTTAATAAGGCTCAGGCTCGGGCTCGGGACCAGGCTCAGGCTCGGGACCAGGCTCTGGCTCGGGCTCGGGACCAGGCTCGGGATCGGGCTCTGGCCCAGCAACAAGCTGAGCCTGAACCTCAACCGGAACCGGAACCTGAGGCTGAGGCTGATACATGGGGTGCCTGGACAAGACGAACTGCTTCAGCTGGAGTCGGAGCTGGAGCTGAAGTCGCTGGAGCCGGAGCTGAAGCTCTAGCTTCAGCGACTGGAGCCGGAGCTGAAGCTCTAGCTTCAGCGACTTCAGAGACTACAGCTCGATTACATGAATTAGGGAGTCGGTTATTTAGTGGACCGAGAGACGTCTTAGGTGGCGGATCTAAGAGAAGATCTAAGAAGAGAACAAAGAGAAGAACAAAGAGAACTAAAAAGAGACGAAATAAGAAAATAAGTAAGAAGAGATATTAATAATATTTCATAAAGATTAAATCGTTTTGTATACATAAGTTTTTCATTCGTAAGAGGCATTCGATACAGCAAACATAATCTCGCTTCGCATTATTACTCTGTAGACCCATCTTATTTTCTTCACTGAGGGAATCGAATATATCTGGGAATGTATCTATGATAAACTGGTATGTTGATTCGCCTATCCATGCTCCGGAAGCTTGATCCTGAATAATTATTCCGGGTCCTCCGGGATAGACATAGTTTTTCTTCAATTTGTCACTTGATTTAATAACCTTTAATACAATACCGTTATGAGTGTATCTAGGGTCGCTATATTTAATCCTTTCGGAATACGTTAGGAACCCCCACGAACCGGAAACAGATAATGATTTGCTGTTTCGATTGGCTTTCATCATTATCACAATATCCATTTCATCGACCTTGTTAAATATTTCAATTTCGCGATTATGATAATTATAATAGAGTGGTTTCTTATCGTTATTATTATAGAGGAAAAATCCTACTAAATCTGTTTCATTACCGACCTTAAATTCATCTCTGTAATAATATTTAGATCCATCATAATAGATAAATAATTTACAGATACAGTTGATTAATAATTTAATAATCTCTTCGTCGAATAGTATTTCATTTTCTTTTAAATAAACCAAAACTGAATATCCTATTACTAATTTATCATCGATTAATAATCTATCAAATAGATAGGACATCGTAATCGAGTTTAGTCCTGGCCGACCGATGCCTATAACATCAAATATTTTCAATTCATGGTCCTTAAATACAAATGAAGAAATTTTCTCAAATGATCTATTGATACTGTCTTCCGTAAAGATATGTTTTTCATATAGAAATGTATTTATTTTTTTCTCACGATATTTGATTTCATAATTAACCGAGTTTACCGTTCCTTTGTTCAAGCGATAATATGCTGGTAATAAGATATCATTGTTGTAATACGGTTGAAATAGATAATATTCATCTATTCTGATCAAATATCCTTTATCGCCATTTACATTATGTAGTGAATATTTTTCAGAAATCATTTCCTTGATGGCATGATATAAAAAATCTGGATATGTTTCTTTATTTAGTGATAAACTCTCGTTTAATTCATTGAATGTATATGATATTGAGGTTAGATATAAATTATGTATTCGCTTTTTATATATTTCGATGACGGAGGAGCTATAATTCATTTGGAATGTATCATATTTATTTTTATCGGGGATAAGTATTGACTTATTTTTATCGTTTGCCATGTAATTACATATTTTCGAAAAAGAACAAACACGACTATATTCTTTATCTGATCTATCATATGGCATACTTTTCATAGTTCTGTGTGCTGGCTTTACGTTTATCATATCGATATCATTTTTATCAAAATAATTGCCCTCCTGAAATATATATTTATCGATGGCCACGCTTTTTAATATATTTTCGATTTTACCGATTTGTTTTGCTTTTTTCTCAGAATATCTATATAAATACATATCAATAGTCTCTGTTTCCGATGCTATTGAAGTATGTAAATATATTGTTACATTACGCTTCTCCGACTCCAAAGTTTTATGGGAACAATTACGAATACCCCGACCAATAACCTGTTCTAACTTATTAATATTATGCCAAGGTTCTAATATATGAATACTCCTGATATTTTTGAAATCCAGTCCCTCGGAAGCAACACTCGATCCGATTATGATTTTAATCTTATGACCATTTTTATTTTCTTCGGATACAGCCATTCTCAATTCTTCTTCTAAATTTGTTGAACCGATACCCGAACCCGCAATAACCATGTAATTTGCTTTATTGAAGTTTTTTTTATCGGTATATTCAGAAGAATATTTACCAGCACACGATATTTTTTCAATTTTATTGGATCCTTTTAATACTTCTTTACCATCATATTTGGTATATCCATTCTGCTCCAAGGCCAATACCATAGGTATGACACCCGACTTAATCCAATTCGAATAAATGAAAACAATACCTTCACTATTTTGTATGCTCTCTAGAATACTTTCTATTTTTGATGAATACTCTCCGATCTTCTTTCGGTGGAAATATTCACCGATGGTTGGATCTTCTAATATATCTTTTTGATAAGAATATATATTTTTATCTATCTTCATTGTATTTGTCAATCCATTATCACCATATAAATCCGTATATGATTCACCTGGACCTGGATAAACTATATTTGATATCTGTAATAATATATTTTCCACGTCTATTTGTAGATTGCTTAGGGCATGGTATTTTTCTATTTCATTCATATAAATCTTCAGCTGATGACCATTCAACGATGAGGAATATAATTCAAGGAATGATAATTTATATTCATCTGGCACTCGGTTATGAAACAAGTCTAATGATGGTCTCAAGTCTTTATCACCGTTATCCGGTTTTTTAATGATCCGATTTAAATCGTCTTTAGGATATAATCTCACAGGGAATGATATTGGATTTTCACCTCTCAAATATGAAATATATCCATTACTTTTCCTCATCAATAATTCCTCATCTATTAGATTGCCTTCTTTATCAAAGATATCTTTCTCCAGAATTATAGGTCTATTATCATTGAGAAGCAACATGTTCAAAATCCATACGATTTCAGTAGATAAATTATACATTGGATTGGCTGTTAATAAGATTAATCTTAATTTATCAGAATATTTTATCACCATTTCTATATAATGAATTGTATCTCGGTCATTTTTTTGAGACTCACCACTTCTTATATTATGAACTTCATCAATAATCAACACTCGATTCGAATACTTTTCTTTTATTAATTTGATCTGGTGTCGGAGTCTTTCTTTATCATCCGATATATGAAGACAACCTTCATTCAGCATTTTTTGAACCGAATTCGCAAAGGCGGCGTAGCCATGTAATTCATAGTATTTCTTTATTTTTTTCTTGGCATATTTTTGATCCATCTCGTGATCGTCGTCATAATAATAATCAGAACCTGTACATTGGTTGTCACCTCTCTCAGGATCAAATATCGTTTTTTTCCATCCAATACGTATATTTTGAGAAGCCAGAATAATTATTTTATTTTCTTCTTTACCATAGATATCTCTGAAATTTTCAGCGATTGATATTCCAGAACAAGATTTACCCACCCCTACGCCGTGGAAGATCAATAGACCATGATAATGAGTATTAGGGGATATTAAATTTTTTAGGAACAGCTGATGAGGAGCCAATTCGAAAAATTGACTATCACATTTATCCTTAATTGACCCTGTTTCGTCTGGTATAATATGTCTTTTGAATTCCTCTTTTGATATTATTTTATCAGATAGTTTATCTTCATATATATCGGGATAGTAGATAAAATGATTTTCTGTGGATCGTTGGCCCGTCATATATGTTTGGATATCATGATTTAATTCAGAATCTACATCTTTACATTCTTCCATTGTCCTCATTTCGACCAATCGTTTTAAACTTTCCAACAAACACGCTTGCATGAATTTTGTATGAATTTTAAGATGACGACGTCCGTCCTTCATTTTACTCTTGAAAACTATAGTATTCTCATCATAATCTATAGTCAACACCTTTGATGCAACAATATCATATTCGTCATATATATCATCATACTCCCCTTGAAATAGTAGATACTCCTTATAATAGTCGAGACATCTCCCTATCTCATATTCACAATTTAGCGATTTAATATTATGATAATAATCTATCATTATTAGTATGTATTATTATAAATAATTATGAAATCAAACTATATTTTCCATCATTAATCATTTCAAATAAATTATTCACCTTATTGATGATAGATACACGACTATGATGATAATCTCTAATAATATTTAGAGCATTGCGAACAGTAAGCCATTGTATTTTCTTTATTTCAGTTACTTGTTCTTTATTTTCAGGATCAATAAATGGTATTTTATCATTATTAGTTAACTGACCAATATAATAAATATATTTATAGCGTACCCGATTTTCACCACAGAACTCCTCGGTAAATGGACATAAATTAGATATAATATCATAATCATCATCCAGATAACTGGTCTCCTCTTTAAATTCACGTTTTGCGCACTCATAATCATTTTCATTTGAATTTCGCCTACCTTTTGGAAACTCCCATTCACTCATTTCATAACTGGTTTTAGACTTTGAAACTAAATATTCAAGTGAAATCACTTTGTCTTTTAGATTAATTCCATCCTTCAGGATCATGAACTTATTATATAATTTCAAATACTCTTCATTTTCATTTATTGGACCTTCTATGAGCCACAGAGAACGCCATAGTTCGGAGAAACTTTTATTTAGTAGATTATCTTTTTCATCTTTTGAGCACTTATCAATTAAAATCTGCTGATACTTATGATTTTTTATATCATATTTGCCTCTTATGAAATCAATATAACATAATGAATCTTTTCTCTGTATCATTAATATTTCAGGTTCAGCTTTATCTAATCTAAAAATAATATTACCACAGCTGATTATCGGTAATTTACATTCTTTGTAAAGATGTCCTTTTTTACCACAGTTATTGCAATACATTCTTATAAAGATTAGATGTTTCCTTTTTAAACTATATAACGCTACTAATTTCGGATTGTTTTCTTAAATTATATATTATATATATAATCAATGAAGCAATCAGTAAAACCTGATATATGGGGTAGTCATGGATGGAAATTCCTACACTACGTCACACTAGGATACCCAGATGACCCTACACATAATGATAAACAAAATTATAAAAATTTCTTCCAATCATTACAAAATGTACTCCCCTGCCAAAAATGCGCTCAGAATTATAAGAAGAATATAAATGAATTACCTATTGATAATCATTTACAGACCAGAGATCATTTAGTGAAATGGTTAATTGATATTCATAATAAAGTCAATCTGGAAACAGGTAAATCTGAAATACCTTACGAAGAAGCATTATCATTATATACAAATGAACAAACTCCTATGCTAGAGTATTGTTTTAAATTATCCGTATTAGTAATCATTCTGTATTTCCTCTATAAATTATTAGAAAAATAAATATCTAAATCCCCTGATAATAAATCGCCCGATGAGGTTGGTAGTTAAATTACTTGAACCATACAGAGGCATTTGAATCCTCGAAATATGGATTTTTACCACTAATTATCTTACCTTTACTCTTGACAGCCAAAATATCCAATACATATTTATCTTTGTCAACCTTTTCTTTCTTGAGAACTCTTTCTAACATCCTATGACCAGTAGTTTGAAATACAAATCTACCTTTCCATTTAGCGTAAATAGGGTTTCCAATCTTACTCCGGAAACTTTCTTCACAATGTTCCATTATCTCTCTATAAATATTATTTCCTGGTTGAGAACCCATGACAGCATTGTAAGGTAACCGAAGCTTATCATCGTGCCAGGTCACGAAAAAATAATCCTTCTTAAATAAACTACTCAGAGACCTAAGAGGATGAATATCACAATCAACATATATACCTCCATATTTATGTAAAATACAATATCTTACGAAATCAGCTCTCTGAATTGGAATAGTGAAATCATTCCATAATGATAAATATTCGGGATAATAATCTTTTATTAATTTAGAGCATGACGCCAGATTCCACATTTTATATTGATAACCACATTTCTTACATAGTGATTTGGTTTTCTTAACGTTTTCATAAAAAACAGGGATATCTTTTAACGGAATGCCATCATCAAAAATACCGTAAATCTGATGAACTCTCTTTTTGTTAGTATTCTTTTTGATTGTTCTTTTCATTATATATATATATGCTTATTTTTTTAATTCTAGTTATCTACTGATTACTTATCTACATGCCGACTAGTTCATACATGGTTTGAGCGGTCGACTGATCAACACCCTTGCTGACCCACCCAACATCACCCCCCCCTATATGAAGGCGGTATATTGTAGGTTTCCTCGACCGATTTCCCCCCAAATGATAGCATGATCCCTCGTGAAACCAGACGCGCCATCCCGACCCGATGCTCTTTTCACCACTCGAGTGGATGATGTTTGATTGAGGGAGAGAACCTAGGGGAGCGTTGGCTTTCTGTCCGTTAGTCTGCCCGAGGCGTACACTGATTACCTTCGTCATTGGTGTCAGGGATATCCGTTGATTTTAGTTGATTTAACGTATATCATCAAATCAAATTTATGAAGGTCGAAGCGGATGAGATTTGAACCTCCCATCTTCATCAAACTCAGTTGATTGTTATAAGGATTTGATCAGCACCAGACTATCAATTGCCTTCCCGGTAAAATAACGTAGATTGGTGTCGTCGCCTGATACCGGGTTCTCTGACGTGCTAATGCCTATTTTATATTTTCCAGTTATGTTCTTGCCTATATACCTTAGTGTACCCTCCAAAATCTCAGGAGGGGGTCCATCCAGGGTAATTTTCACTGTGTCACTTATTTTACAACTAGTATCATCTGTTATATTTAATAGATCTGCTATTTCCCATTCAATATAGTCCCATGGTTTACCATTGGCCACGTTTGAGATATATAGAAGTATATTCTCTGCCCATTTCGTCCTTTGGAAATCCGATAGTGACACGCCGTTTGGTGCCGGGGGCTCTAATGCGAACTGGATTGATTCTCGCTCATCATCACCAGCATCTCGTGTTATATGTGGCGTCCCATCATCATTAAGTGTTCTAAATTTCACGGTAAATTTAGGCCGTTTGGTGCCGGGAAACATACCAAATGACTCCTCACCTAACTCGACCCGAGCCCCTGTTATATCATATATCGAGCTACCGCGTTTAGCGCCATTAACGACTCCATCACTATAAAAATTCAGAGAGGTCCCTATCATCTCAAAGTGCCGTTTAGGCCACGTTCCTAATGTGGGTTTCTGCTTATAGCACTCAACGATGGGAAGGGTCTTGTAAGAAACAACTTCGGGTTTGATTAATTTTAAGAATTCAAGCTGTATATGTTCGTCCATAGCAACAATGTGAACCTCCTTCAATCCATTATAAGTACACTTAGATATGGTATCTACCGCAATCCGAACCAATATTTCCAGAGGTCGGGTACCCGAGAATTCGCCCGTCGATATAGGCGGAAATGCTAGATATTCTATTCTTTTGTCCTCCGCACACGCCATCGCCTCCTTATATGCTGAGGCCAAAATGCTATCAATTTCAAGCGCTTTACGATTCCCTTGCAGTCTAATATTCTTGGCCGTACTGTAATTGGGACCCACCGCGTGTATCACTGTGGGGACATGAAGGCCCGTGTATTTCGCATCGGGGGTCTCGGTATTGAAGGCGCCCCCGTAATCGAATGAGTTAGTAGTAGTAGTAACGGCGGACCCTTCTTCTATACGATACCCATTACTCCTGGGACCCGTGGTACCAGGAATGATAGGAAGGGCGAATCGGTGCCCCGCAAGAGCCTCCCCCCCGGCCCTCGTGATGGCCCCGTCTACCCCTCCCCCGCCAAGCCCTTTGCAATTGGCTGCGTTTACGATGGCTTTATTGCGAGTATCGATAAGCTTACCAAACCCAGTGATTGACCCTCGGTCTAATATGAGAGTTACTCCGTTGTCTAGTTCTGTACGGGCTATTTCTATGGTACCGGCTCTGATTTTTGTGGTTTCTGATAAATTAAAAGCCATTAAATGAGAAGCTTTTATCACCCGCTCGTTACACTCATCGCTATGGTATAATTCACCCCCTAGATTTAAGGCGCAAGGTCGGCAACATGTGTCGAATGAATTACCCCCTGGGGTTTTGCCGGGGTGGACGGTGCGTACACAGTTCGACTTACATAAGGGTTCGGGTTCGGGTTCGGGTTCGGGTTCGGGTTCGGGTTCGGGTTCGGGTTCGGGTTCGGGTTCGGGTTCGGGTTCGGGTTCGGGTTCGGGTTCGGGTTCGGATACGGATACCCAGTCATCATCACCCCCTCCGTAAAGTGTCTTTCTTGTCTTTCTTGTCTTTCTTGTCTTTCTTGTCTTTCTTGTCTTTCTTGTCTTTCTTGTCTTTCTTGTCTTTCTTGTCTTTCTTGTCTTTCTACGCTTAGGATGAAGTGTCTTTCTACGCTTAGGATGAAGTGTCTTTCTACGCTTAGGATGAAGTGTCTTTCTACGCTTAGGTGGGGTCATATATATATATATATATATAAAAAAATAATAATGTATTATAATTGAAAATCAACGGATTCGCGGACGTCTTTGTTAAGCAATCATTTCAGCTGTTATTTTATCATAATGATTATAATTTTTAATAGTAAAATATTCCTCTTTCAATTCATCAATATCTGTTACTTCAGGTGAGATTATTAATTCTGGAAATTGATGTGGAATTCTATCTAATTGGGTTTTAACTGAACCGATATGTGATTCATAAATATGAGCATCCCCCAATACGTGTATTAGGTTACCGACTTGATAACCTGTAATTTTAGCCAATATATGTGTTAAGAAGGCATATGAAGCAATATTAAAGGGCACCCCTAAGAACATATCACCCGACCTTTGATATAATTGGCAATTGAGAGTACCATCTCTCTGGTTCACATTAAATTGACACATTACATGACACGGTGGAAGAGCCATCTTATCAATATCAGAAACATTCCATGAATTCATAATAATCCTACGTGATTGAGGATCAGTTTTAAGTAAATGAATTACGTTTTTTAGTTGATCGATACCCTTACCTCTGTAATCAGTATCTTGAGATACATATTCTGCTCCAAAGTGTCGCCACTGAAATCCATAGACCGGACCTAAATCACCTTCTTCATAATCCAGACCTCTTTCATCTAAGAATTCCCTGGTCGAATTTTGGTTCCATATATGAACTTTTTTATCGGTTAAATCCTTATTAGATGTTGATCCACTGATAAACCATAGAAGCTCTCTAAGAATAGTTTTATATCCGACAAACTTTGTTGTTATCAGAGGGAAGCCTTTTCTTAAATCATAAACCATCCTTTCACCGAATAGAGAATATACTTTGCTATTTCGTGAATCGGTTTCACAACCCTCCTCAACTACCTTCTTGAGTAAGTTTAGATATTGATATTCTTCATTATTTATTTTTTCAATTTTCTGATAAACTGAGAAAGTAAAAGATACTGATTTAGTCGGTTGATCGTTTACAATACCCCAATAGGTCTCTGTTTTATCTTTACCGGTTAACATTAGAGGACTTCTTTCACATATTTCATGTATCTTTTCAGATTCATTTAATAGAACCATATTATTCATTAATTTGATAGGGAAACTATGAGTTGTATTTCTTGGTAGATAATTATCATCAAACCTTGTAATATATAATTTATCAAGATCATCTATGAATTCTTTCTTACAGCATTCATTAAAAACTTGTGCTCCACCAATAACAAATATATGTCCACCTAGAGAAGCTGAATACTCAAACGCCTTTTCTAATGAACCAAATGATTTAACATCATCCGATTCTGGAAATAGATGAGTCGTTGTTAGAATGATATTAATTCTATCTTTAAGAGGTCTTTTCGCTGGAGGTATGCTAAACCACGTCTTTCGACCCATTATGATGATATTCTTATTTGATGTATTTTCTCGGTCAGTTGTGATCTTCTGAAAATTACGCAGATCTTTTTTTGAGTTGATCAATAAATCATCGTTCTCACCAATAAGATTGTGATTATTGAGAGATACAATGATATTATATTTCATTACAGTATTAAATTGATTAATGACTAAATCTTTAATATCAAATTTATAATAGTTAATTAATATATACATTATGGGTTATGGTTCTCAAGGACAAATAATAGATCCTAAGGATGATGATCCTATGGATATTGATCAAGAACAAATAATGAATGCCAAACGAGCGAACAAAGATGATCCTATAGTACAATATACAAATTTGCCTGAGGTCGACGCTGTAAATCAAGATTTCCCTATGCCCACTACGATGCCACCTGAACCACCTATGTCACCTGAACCGACGAGTAAGAGGAATAGGGACGAAATGACTTCTCCAGCAAGGCCTGTTCGAAGGAGCACGCGCAAAACAAAACCCAGACTCACTCCTGTAATCGATACTCCGGTCAAGAAGCCTAAGAAGGCTCAGCCTAAGAAGGCTCAGCCTAAGAAGGCTCAGCCTAAGAAGGCTCCTGCTCCTGCTCCTGCTCCTGCTCCTGCTCCTGCTCCTGCTCCTGCTCCTGCTCCTGCTCCTGTTCCCGATACCTCCACCCCTATGGTAGGTGTGTCTCTATCTCCAGGGGAGCCTTCTCCTAAAACCATCCTTCAGAAGATAACATCATCCGACATTGGAAGGAATAAGCGTTTTGATGAGTTTTCGTTTGGTCCCAGTGATATTTCACCCGATAAGGATATCCATGATATTCAATCCAGTGAAGTTAGATCACAACTTGAAGGGAGCACAGATACACAATGTGAGACGGCAAACTGCAATAAGCGCTCTAAGACTTCCCCTCCCATAGGTAAAACGTGTTGCTATATATGTGGATATCCATGTTTTCAGAAGGGTGGTATGCCTGACCAGACATTTTCCCAGCAATGTGAGCATGTATTACCGGTTGCAGCGCTATCATTATTGTGTGGATTATCGAATGGATCTATTTCCGGTAATAATTATAGCTCATCATTATCACAGGTTATAAATAATATAGGTATCAGTTCTCAAACCAAGGGGGGTTATACCCGATGGCGAGGTAAAGTTACAGGCATGGTTTTGTCAGGAAAAAAGGAGATAGAGGGTGGTGGTATTAGTGGATCCGCATATCAATGGGCTCACCCTTCATGTAATTCCATCAAAAGTAATTATCCATTTATAACAGTATGTTATAGTGATGTGGGTGTATTTTTTGTATCAGATGAAATGGAAATATTATTACCCCCTGGTAAGAAGTTATCAAATGATACATATAGCAAGATAAAGAAGCATTTACCTAAATCCCTTCAGAATTCCAAACTCCTTGAATGTAGTAATATGGATGAATACCTTAACAAATGTATAAGTCATAGAAATCTAATATGGTTATTATGCGCCCTATGTGATAATGATTCCGGTGTGAAGGCCGATGGTGGAAAAAATGTCGTCAAATGGCTAGACGGTATCCTTCTTAGGTCATCCAATGATCAGAAAAAGAAATTTAAATGGGGTGATACGGTATCTGGTAAAAATATGTATTGGTCCGTCGTGAAAGATAATGGGATACAAAAGGGAAATAATGATTGGAAAGAAGACGATAAGTACTTAAGTAATGCTTTCGCCAAATTAGGACCTAAGGGAAATTTACAATTGTCTCTATTCAAAGATGGAATACGATCTGATGGATATTTAGAAAAATATCAATGGGTAAGTGAGAGAGTTAAAATTATAAAAAGCCGAATATTAATCCCACTCCTAAAAAACATCTGCCCGACACCTCTGGTCAGTCCTTATCCTATAATTATGACAGAAGATAAACCTCTTGTGACACAGTATTCTTTGATATCTACTACATGTACTGGATCAAGAATTAATCACCAGATGATTAGGCTCAATAAGGAATTTATGGATAATTCCTCAAGTGGTAAAGTAAAAATGAAGATGAAAATGACTATCGTATGGTCTAATGTGATATTTGAATCTTATTTGGTAAAGGCCCAAGAGTTTTTGAGAACCAGTGGACCCGCTGCCATATTTATAGACGGTAAAATGGCCTCTGCGACTCGTAAAGCCGTCAAGACTGGTCAATGGCTTAAAAAAACGACTAAAAAGACATTCGGGAAAATATTCTCTTCACTTAAGAAAGTGACGACCAAAGGGACCAAAGGGGTCAAAGGTGGTGGTTCCTTTACGCAAAATGTAGGTCCAGTGAGGGCGAAGAGGATGTCTATTCAGAGGAGACCAAAGATACGACAAAAGATAAAGAAGCAGAGACAGAAAAATATGATATCTTCAGTAGATAATATAAAATCGCATAAAAAGAGGCAAGCTATTGAAACACTGACCAATCCAACTGTTACGGATAATCCAACTGTTACGGATCATAAATCAGATATTGATAAATCACCAGATCTTACCGATTTTTTCCTGAAAAATGAGGCCGAATTAGATAAACATATGGAGGATTTCATCCGCCTTCATCTAAGTGACGATATTAAATATCCTTGGGCTCGCGAAATATTTCTAGATTTTCATAATGATGAGGAGTTATTGATGAAAACTATAAACGAAGAATATGGTGACGAATACGATCCCACATCGTGTATTAAATTACCAGATAAAATGACAGACACTTCAGGTTTAAATATTTTTTATCTTGAGAAGTATTTCGGTCAACTAAAAGGGGTCGGTCTATCTGATTGGACGATTCTATTAGCGGAACTTGATTCTAAATCTTTAGATTTCATTAACAGCGAGATGTCAAAAGGGGCCACTAATAAGGATGGCTCTCGGAAAACTAAAAAAAAAAGAAGAAGAAGACGATCTAAGACACGCAATAAACGTAAATCCCGAAGGTAAATACCGAAGGTAAATCCAGGAGATAATAATTATATTTACTATTACTATATGAAAAAAGATACACTTTATGTTATTATCGGTCTCCTAATCGTAATCCTATTTATTATTCACTCTGATAAAAACCTGAATATAAATATAAGACCGGAAAGTGATCCGGAAAGTGATGATGATATAAGAGAACCCAAACGCTTTTATGATTCTAGATATATCTCCAGAAAACAAATGAAAATTAATGTCCCAACAAGAGGTGAAGCCCCAACCTATCAACAGGTCGGTATATTAACAGGAACAGATGATCCCGAAAATATAAAACCTCTCTATGGAAGACAAACCTATAGGGGATCGGGACTCTGGAATTATTTTACATCATTAGATTCCCATTTGGCAACCAAAATACCCATCCAAGTAGGTGAGAAAGATTGTACAGATGAAAGGGGATGTAAAGAAATTTATAAAAATGATACATTATCTATTGGTGATCCGGATAATCAATATAAAGCTAATATTTACCAAACACATGCTCCTCGCTATATACCTTATTAGCATTAATTACCGATTAATCCAATTTTACCTTTAAGGATTCATGATCCATCATACATTCATCGTTTACCCAAATAATATCATCATGATTATCATTAAATGTCCCAATATGTTTATGTTCGTTAGTATAAATCTTCTGAAACCGATTATCTTCTAAATAAGAGATTCCCTCAAATTCAATTTCATCGAAATTACCATCCTCGAATTTCTCATCATCATCAGATGTATCTGATCCATCGGATCCATCACCGGTTCTCTTTAGTTGAAAATCATATGGATTAAAATAAAGACAAGTAGCCGCATAACGACATGCTTCAACTAAATCATCAAATAAATGAACAACCGAAGAGCATCTAGTATACATTACCCTCTCTCTTACTAGATCATATTTATCACTGACATCATCGCGAATATGAAGCAGAGAGCGAATATCTGAAACTTTATCTGCCTCAGACATGAGTTGCGCTACAGCGATGTAATCCCCTAGATTATCTAATGATCTATCAATCTGTTCTAACAGATATTTCCTATGATAATAACTGATACTAGTATCGTATAACAGGATATTAAATATATGATGATATGTGAAATAAATAGAATACTCTAGGTCTTTTACTGAACTAATAGTATCATAATTATCGTCTTCAATCACCGATAAAACATTACCTGATGCCATTAAAATATACTTGGTTTCATCAGATGGTTCTTCATTCAGAACTTTTAGGTTTGCGAGTGCTACCTCATCTAGTGTCATTGTCATTGTCATTGTCATTATACTTATCTATTAATTATCTTTTAAATATAATTTCATAATACATGTTCATCAGGTTCCAAATCTGCATCCCACGCCCTAACCCAGACACGATCTAATTGTTTACCTTTCATCGATGATTTACCTCCCCTCGATGTTTTATACCGCTCAGGACCTGCCTTACTCCAGTCGGCTTCCCATCCCTTGCTCGCTTCGATTTCCTTGATAGACTTTGATTTAAGTCGGGACGAGTGACCCCTCTGTGCGGATTGGATTCGCACTGATGCGCTACTTCTAGCCTTCTCTTCTTTCTCTCCATTGATTCTTCCATTGTTTATGTCTTCACGTTTCATCGCTTCGATAATATCAGCTGTATTCATGCCTTCTCCAGACAAGAAAATGTTGCTTAATGCGGTATATCCAATCTCGGGTACCGCGTTTTTATACATAAATAAAAAATCAAGTAGATCGGATTCTTCTAGACCCTGAATACCAGCGCTTGCGCCATATAGATTGTTAAAATTACCTTCTTCATCACCCAATTCATTAGCTTGTACGATGTACTTTTTGGGAGGTGGGATTTTATTTAACTGGTCCTTACCCTGACCACCAGAACCACCTCTCTTAGTATTTTTATTTCTCTTAGTATTTTTATTTCTCTTAGTATTTCTCCTAGTATTTTTATTTCTCTTAGTATTTTTATTTCTCCTAGTATTTCTCTTAGTATTTTTAGTTCTATTATACCGTCTATTCACCATTATAGTGAGTAGTAGTATTTTAATCTTCTAGAAATGCTTTCCGAATAAATAATCCTCTAACCTGAACATACTCATGAACCTTATTTTCATTGATAATGGCGGTCATTTGTTCATAATTTTTATCGGTTTCTAGGATGATAATATCAAAAGGTACATTCTTGAATAAATCCCAAGCCGGATGTTTTGACGAATATAAGAAAACATTGAATGATGTACCGATAGCTTTTACCATTTTTGATAACTTTGTCTGCTTCCACTTACCAGTAATATTATGAGTTTCCCATCTTTCATCTTTATCTACATTTACCATAAACTTACTCTCTAATCCCAAAATGGATATCTTTTCTTGGAATAATTCATTAATTATATTCTTGAAAGGATGTTCTGTAATATGAATATCAGAGACTAATTCAGGTATAACTATATTCTGCCCTTCTAAAGAAATTTGTACTGGTTTATACTGATTCATATTATGAATACTTAAGAGCTGAACTGTATCATAATAGTTATCTAATTTACGATCCTGGCCATTATTATAGTGGAAGCTTGAGCCTTCATTCTCTGTATCATACCAATTAAATCCTTTCCTCTTCCAGAATTCTCTTGTATGATATAATGTAGATTCATAAATCTTGGAACTAGCTTCGGTTTTATAAAGGTTTTTACCATAGATATCATAACAAAGAGTGGTATCACAATAGATACAGTCTGCCCCGACCCTCTTCCGAAATGTTTCTTTTCTCTCAATTGATCTAGGATTGTAGATACAATCGGCATTCATATGAAAAATATTATCATGACTCGACATTCCACAACCGTAATCTCTTAAAAAACCCTGAGGCAATGATTTACGTTTCTTTTCATAGTATAACAACGTCTTATTCGGTTCCTTATATTCTTCTTCGATCTGTTTCATAAATTTTGTAATATCATCTTCATTCAAATGAAGATAAATACACCTGTCGATATCACAAAATTCATTCATTAAGTTCTCTTTACCCACGTCCACAATAATCAATTCTAGATTAATCTGATCATTAAAATTCTGAAAATTATGTTTAATCAATGGCGTAAATTCCCTTTCGCCGTGAAGAATTGTAATACAAGAAGTCATCTATATTTTTAAATATGATAATTTTAACTTTAAATAAACATAATCATTAAATTTAAAATAAATACATAGTATAAATGACTCAACAATATACACGGAGTCGAAGTCGGACCAAGAGAGGTCCGACCAAGAGAGGTCCGACCAAGAGAGGTCCGACCAAGAGAGGTCCGACCAAGAGAGGTCGGACCAAGAGAGGTCGGACCAAGAGAGGTCGGACCAAGAGAGGTCGGACCAAGAGAGGTCGGACCAAGAGAGGTCGGACCAAGAGTGCGCATAGAACCCGTAAAACAGGTGGAGCGGGTACGGTCCCAGTGGTCCCAGAAGATACCGGTGGGGCGACTGGTTTTGAGGGAATTTCATTAGATGACCCTCCTCTCTGTAAGCATAATTGCGGAAATTCTGTCCCGCCAGGAAATGTTCCACGACCAGATTTCCTTCCCGATCCAACCCTTAGTGAAAAATATGAAAAATATGAAAAATATATATCGGAAATGACAAAAACTGGTGTTACATGTTATAAGAAAAACTTTCTCGGAGTATATAGTAACCCCATGGTGGTATCGATCAGTATCGACGGACGTGGTATCACTTTTAATTCTAAGTCATGGGAGGAAACTGATAAGATATTCAAGATTATCTTGCCGACAGGTTACGGCAATAGATTCCTTGCAATGAATTTCGAAGGATACAAATCCGCTGTGGAATCTATGATGGAGCCAGATGATACCGACGTAACTATATCGGTGGGTGGAAAACCCACAGTCTATTCCCTGGGTTATCTCAATTGGTCCTTATCTTCAAATGACAATTTCAGAGTACAAGAGTACAACGACAAGATGGCCTTAGAGGGATCGATCCGTAACGTCGCAGAATACCAAATTTCGAAAGGGCGCGATGGCACAAAGTATTACATAACATTAAAGAAAAATGAGGAAACCGTGACGTTCTACCTTGACGATGAAATACATTCGAATCGCTTCTTTCATGCTCTGAAAAATATGTCTCAGGAGAAATCTTGGGAAGAAGTATATGAAGGACCGTATGATACATGCTGTCGGAGGTGTGGTATATCAAACGGTAAGCATGGGCATGATGAATCATGTTCGTCTAAGGCCCCGGCCCCGGCCAAGGTCACGGCCCCGGCCAAGGTCACGGTCGCGGACGATGAATGGGTCCAAGTTCAAGTCCCGAATCCACATATGTGTAATAACGGTTGTGGGAGACCTGTCGAAATAGGAATTCCTGATATAGTTTTGAATCGGGATCTACAGTTTAAAACCTGTGTTAAGCAGAAACCAACGGTCCGCTCTTGGGAAGTGAGAAAAGTATCTATAATGAACAATGAACTCATGTTTCATGATATTGGATATAATCCAGTAGCACAGCAAACTTTCAAGTGGATGTGGGGTGACCTGTCTATGCCTACTATGATTGCGAATAAAAATATATGGCGAACGAGTCATTCTATGAGTAAGGGCGATCTGATTATTGATCTAGAAAAATATGACCTAAATACGACTACAGATAGACCGGTGTATATAAATTTTCCCGGTACTAGCACTCCCAGTAGATTTAATACAATCAGGGACGCTATCAATTATTTTAAAATAGTCAATATAGACCCCCTAATCCACGGTAATAATAAAAGAGGTAGTTCAATCGAGAGTTTGGGTGGGTATAGTATTGCCGCAGAAGGTATGCATAAATCCGCTCGTGGTGATGATAAGTTTCTCATAACATTAACGAAGGCTGGGTCTAACGATTGTAACTTCACATTTGATGCTAAGGTTGATAGGGATAATTTCGCTTATGCTCTGGGAAACCTTGTTCAAGGATCACCACCGCTGAAACCAAAAGCAAATGATACTTGTTGTACAAGTTGCTCCGATAATCCCGATCATACCGATCATACCGATAAATGTAATCTTGGGTCGGAGCTGGCGCCCCCATGGGAGAACGATCTGTTGGGCAAGCTTGGGTAGCGTAATGTTTCGTCTAGAGCTGTAGCTGGAGAAGCTGAAGCTGGAGAAGCTGTAGCCGATGATGGTGACGACGCTGAATTCACCGACGCCCGTGGTGAAGACGCTGGAGAAGGTGTCCGTTAACCAGTAAGACAAAATTAATGATTATTGGGTGACCGATCATTATAAATTAGTATCGGGTTTATATCGGATTTACTCGGCTATCTCTTATATTTTTTATCTGTTTAAGATTATAACATTAAAAATGCCAAGACCTAAAACATTAGTAGTTGAGAAAATATATTCGGATGAAGAAATTAAGAAGAAAGAAGGTCATTGGTTCGAGGAAGTTGATATTAAATATCCAATTGTCAATTCGAATACCGATGTATATCGTATTGATGAAGAAGGAAATAAACATCTCTTATTAAAATTCCGCAAGGGTTGTATACCCGATAATCTTATTAAGGTTGGTTGGGATTCATATAAAGATTTAGCGAAGGCATCGAGAGGTCGTGGGGCTTCAGCTGGACACATCGATGCTACAAGCCAATATTGGGGTAAACGAAAGCTGGTGGATACCAAGAAATGGTCGACCGGATATCTTAATCCAAAGGGTTTGGAACTCCATGATCTATATTCAGCCTTAGATATTTCATCTCTTAAGGTAAAATGTAATGAACTAGAACTTAAATACAAAGATGATGATTTAATCGATGATTTAATTCTTAAGATTATTAAGAAAGAGGATGGCGTATCTAAGATGAAAGTTAATAATCAGGTTGCTTCAAATCCCATTGGATTTTATGAATCAGGTAAGAACTTCGCAGATTTACCTTGTAGATTAACTCATTTCACGAGGACTAATTTTGAGAAATACAATGATGGATTGCCTTTTATTCAACAGATAGATAAAGTGTTTAAGAGACTGATACCCGAATCTCATTATAAACAATTAATTAGAGCGGACGAGAAACCTCATCTCAAAATACCGAAGACATCTTTCTCGACTGTCACGATAAATCGTAATTTCAGAACCGCGATGCATCGCGATGCGGGTGATTTTAAAGAAGGTTTTGGTAATCTAACGGTAATTGAGCGCGGTAAATATCACGGAGGATATACTATCTTCCCACAATATGGTGTCGCTATAGATTTACGAAATAATGATTTCGTTGCGATGGATGTTCATCAGTGGCACTGTAACACACCTATGTATGAAACCGAAGAAGATAAAAAAGAAAATGAATCATTGGCCCCGGCCTTCAAGGATAATCCTAAAGTTGGGACTGTTGGTATTTATGAAAATTATACAAGGATATCATTTGTATGCTATCTAAGAGAAAAGATATTACAATGTCCTGAAAAAGATCAGATAAACCCTCAATACTTAACTAAATCGGGTCACTCAAAAATAATTATCTAATATGGATTTGAATAAGAAGGATGTAACTCACATAAGGTAAAAATTTGATTAACATCTTAATTATATTAAAGTTAAATACCTTGTTTTCTATATATATATATGGATTGCGATCATATCATTGATCTATCTATTCCATTGGATCTATCTAATCCATTTGATCAGATCAATCCATTGTCGGCTTATCATAAATTCAAAGACATGATAAATCCGATCCGAGATAAACAATTCCTCCTTGAGATAATAATATTATTAGAAATCAGATCAAATGAATTAGACCAAGACACATCATGATCGTAATAAAAATCAGATATATATATATATCCTTTCATCACCTGACTTATAAAGGGAATAAATTCATCAGAGTTTTAAAATTACTATCAGTTTCATATCCTTCATAATACCATTTTTTATTTTTCGGATCCCATTTTGCTCCGAATTTTTTACCGATTATCTTTTCAGAATATGGTATTTTCAAATAATATTTAGATTTACTAATTGTATGACTTGTATCACGACCTATAGCTAGGTTGGCCATCATGTCGGCTCCTTCATTACCCAATGATAATTCATCTAGTAATCCCGTATGAGCTTTGATATGATTTAATTTAACATTCTTATGTTTATTACAGAGTAGATATAAAGTCTTACCTAGTTCTAAATTTGGAATAGTTTGTTGACCTGCTGGCCATCCTTTATTTTCACACTTTGAACCATATTCTCCTGTCCATCTGATAGTATAGGTGGAGTCTGAATAAATCATTATTTCTTCATTCAATTCTATTTCTTTCACCAAAATAGTGAATACTTCTATAACGGCGGATAATTCGGCTGTATTATTTGATTGTTTTCCTATAATTGGCTTAGAAACATTTCTCTCATCATCCTTTCCAAAATAAACTCCGAGGCCTAGATAATTCTAAAATACGATAATAATCTTTCATTAATATAGTTTGTAAAATGAAATTTCATTTTAAACTTATTTTATATATTATTTTTTTATTTTATATATTATAAATAAATGGATTCATCTGATTTAGGAAATGTAGAGTGGGAAGGATATGTGTCAAGAGCGAGGGGGGACAGATATGTGTCAAGAGCGAGGGGGGACAAATTGGCTAAAGAATACTATGCTAAACTCCATCACCCAACATTTATGCATCTGTACCGTGACAATAATCCCAACAGTTCCTCTATTACAAAATACAATATTGACGTGGAAAACTGTGAAGTAACAAGATTGAGCGATTTAAAGATTAGTTTGAATCGCGATGATTTCCCGGGAAAACTGACTTTTACGGCCAAAACTAAAGTGGCGTGTGATGAATTATTTAATAAACTAGATGAATATTCAAGACATGGACGACCCAAGCCAAGTGATGAGGAATTAAAAGCACAAGAAGATAAAGATGAATTGGCCGATATAGCAACGCGAGTCGTGTACCGAGGACGAGGAGGGGGTAGACGTAAATCCCGCAGACGTAAGAAAAGAAGTAAATCTAATAAGAGACGTAAGTATAACCAGAAGACTCGTAAGAATAAATCTAGTAGAAGATCAAAACGCAGAAGATCAACCTAATTCCTAGATTAATTAATAAGATAATTCCCAATTGAGGATTAATCCGCTAATTCATGTTTCTTGATCAAGGATTTTTCTTTGGTAAAATGAGGTTCATATTCTTTTAATGATTCATTAAAATTTTCATCGTGTTCCCGTAACCATAATTTTACGATATTAAATTCTTTCTTTGGGATAATTGATGATCCATTTAGATATTCAGTATTTGTCTTATTAAGTAAAATATCTTCGGATAAGATATTATTTACTATCATGTCAAATTGTTCTTTTAGGATTCCATCTGTAAAAACAGTTATCATATCTTTGATATTAATAAAGATAAACAAATCAAATTTTAGATAATACATATTTTGTTAACAGGCGCATGGTTTACAACGACAATCCTTACACTTACAACGTCTAGTCCGTTTTCCTTTCGCTCTTTTCTTTCTTCTTTTTGATGAGTATCGTTTTGACTTTTTTGATTTCAGGACACCCCTTCTCTTCGTCCTTCGTCGTTTCGCTCCCCCACCCGTAAGAGTACCGAATGATAGTGGCGCACCGACGTCCGTGCCTATATTCCCAACCGGCAAATAAGATCCTTCAGTTATAACCATTTATATATAGTTACATTATAATTTAAATCACTTAGAAATTTGATTTAAAATTATAATATAGCTAATAACTATATTACTAAATGGCTTATATCAAAGAGCAATTACTCACAACAACGTGTCAATTAGATTCGAGAGATATTTCAAAAACTAAAAATATCGATGGCCTACTAAAACACAAACTAAAAAAAGAGTATGAAAATGTATGTAATAAACATGGATATGTTTTAAAAGACTCCCTCCAAATCAAGAGTAGATCTATCGGTAAATTAGTAAATCACAGTGAAAGCAAGATAGAATATCAAATAACCATCAAGACAAATGTGATTTACCCGTGTGAAAAAGATATATTTACTTGTAAAATCGATAATATTACGAAAATGGGGGCTATCGGATGTTTAACTGGATCCTATACTATTGAAGATAGTCCCATTATCTTTATCATTCCCACCGAATATATTAATGATATTGATAATTTATTAGTCAAATCTCAAGTGACAGTCGAAGTCTTACAGAGCCGAATTAAATACAAAGCCAAGCAGATACAAGTTGTCGGTAAAATAGTAGATTAATTATAGTGTCATCATTAAGAATGGATAAACGTAAATTTTTGTATTATAATCTACATAATATGGACAATAATAAACGAATTATAATGAATAATTATATAAATGAAAAAAGTATAGATCATAGTGAAAATTTAAATGGTATATTATTAAATTTATCAACTCTATCCGACGATAATATCGACTTTTTTTTCGCTTTATATAATATGGAAAATAATTATCAGCCCGCTAAATACGAGGTTCCCGATATCGTCACCGTAACTAATAAACCAGAAACTGAACAGACTATAAATTATCCAGATTACGATTTATGTGCATCTGAAAAAACCATGTTATCTTATAGTTTCTGATAAAATTTGATTTAAACCTTACTCAGGTAAATTAGTTACATAAATTAGTTACATAAATATGGAATTACTAAAAGATTTGAATGCCGATTGTAGTTTCACAGATAAGATTAAGGAATCGAAATATGTGGAAAAAGCTACGCAAGATAAAGTATCTAATACCAAGACTAATACCAAGACTAATACTGTGAATAAAAATTATACAAATTTCAGAGAGTGTATTGTATCCGAATTCGATCCTATACTTCAGACATTGAATTCATCTGAAAAGAAATTATATTTAGCTCAGAAAATGATGGCTATCTGCTCTAAAATAGATGAATCTGATTCTCATTATCGCGATTATCAATTTAATGAAAAGATTATGAAATCTCATCTCATTCAGAAAGGTCTTAATTCGAATAAACGCGATAATCATATTTCATCTATCTATTATTTGAATGAATTCTATAAGCGTCATTTTGTAATCGTTCATCAAAATATCGCATATGATACCACACTGAAAAAATATCCCAAAGTTTATTTAGGTATAGGGCATGGTATCAGGGTTATTGATGAATTTGATGATTCAGATGAAACTAAAGGTAATCTGAATGACTTGTTTGATAAGATCCCTCTGATAAATGATATTAAGAAAGATAGGAAACATGTTTATATTATGTTCTTAGATCCGATTAGCAAATACAAAATGGATGATTTGAAGAAGACCGCTGAAGATTGTAATCTATCTTTAAAGGACGGTAATAAAAACAAGGTGAAAGGTAAACTATATGATGAGATTAATCTTTATAAACTTAATGAATAAATTATCGTCTTTTAGTTTTACGTCTTTTAGTTTTACGTCTTTTAGTTTTACGTCTTTTAGTTTTACGTCTTTTAGTTTTACGTCTTTTAGTTTTATATTTACGTCGAGCACCACCTAGGTGAGCCGGGACCTCTTCGTCCTCTTCGTCCTCTTCGTCGACTAATTCCAAATCGACTAATTTCCACTCATCGGGATCATCGACTAATTGCCAATTACCCCCTTCAGGAACAGTATCTTGGTATTTTTTTAACGTATCGGCCATCCCTTCAATTTTATTTTCATACGTTTCAATTGCGTCTTTATACGCTTCAATTGTCGTTTCATACGCTTCAGTCGTGTATGATTTTTTATCGAGATGGGCATTATAAATAAAATTGTACCATGCCTTCACCGCATCAGCTTGTATACTGGGTTGCCATTCGATTTTGTATAGGGTTATAATAAGGAATAGAGTCTCGAATAAAATCGGGAAGGTATGCTCTTCGTTTTTTTTCATTTGAGTTTTACTCACGTCGACGAAATAACTGGCAATGTCCCCAGTCTCCCGAGCATCGCGCCTGGTTAGATCTATGTCGTCTATAATACCTCTTTTTGCCAGGGCTGTTATTCTTATGACCTTAGAAATCTCTTCCATTTTCTTAGTGATTTTTCCTTTGAATTCCTCCGCCAGATTGTATGGTTCATCACCCTTCCCTGTGGATTGTTTCCGGAGTATTACCTCAATATGAATCAAGTACCAAAGCTCGGCTAGAGCTTTGTCATATAGATTATTGGTGCGCCTTATACTGTTTTCGTGAGCCGTCATTAGTGCTTTAATCTCTCCACCATGTCCCGTGGTCGGTTCGATATCCATTATACATTTCATTATAATTTAAATTTGATTAATGAGTTATTTAAATAAATAACTTTACATAATATATATATATAATGAATATCTTAACAACCAATCGTAAAGGCGGTCCTTCTGAAAATATCCAGCAATACATGAAGAAGGCTATCGTCTCTTCGGAGAATGAATTAGAATGGGTTTATGGTGCTCATCCTAGGAGCGCGTTAAAAAAAAGCGAATTCCTAAAAGTCCTCGATCATTTAAGACAAAATTATAAATGTATCGGGGAACTAAACGATTTAGATATAAGATCACAATATGTACGATTAGAGAAGAGTGGGTTATCGAATATAAGATGTACTATTTCTGGTGTTCAGAATATAAAAAAGTACTGTAAAACGAATTCTATTTCGGATATTATCACAACTACATTTATGAAGAAAACATCATATAAAGATGATCAAAACCCATCTCTAAGCTTTGGTCAAATTGTAAATACAGATTATAATTTCAGGATAAATCTAAAAAAAGAAATTGATCTCAAGGCTGATGATCCTGATGTTATTAAGTTCAAGGATAGATTAAAGGATTCATTGAAATACTATCGTTATAAGAAGAGATTTTCATTTGTGACGCCCGATAATTTATTTAGGATTGATATTACTTCTGTAAAAAGCAATTCATACAATCCTAAAAGGAAGACTTATAATCTTGCTAAGAATTTAGTTGATTCTCGTATTTTAACGGGTAAGGAAGTTTATGAATTGGAGATTGAATATATTGGGTATCAGGGTCAAGGTAAGAAGGCTATCGAGGAATTTTCGAAAAAAGTATATTCTGACTGGTCCGAAGAAGGGATGAGTGAAAGCGATTATGAAGCTCAGGTCGCCTTAATAACACAACACGATGAGAATGCCTCTTTTACTCCTGGTGGATCGAATTACTATATTGGTGAAGATAACTTTGGATACGATTTTATGACTGAATATGATACAGTTGATACAGTTGATACAGTTGATACAGTTGATACAGTTGATACAGTTGATACAGTTGATAAATCAGTAGTAAAGATTTCGGCAATGAAAACACCTTGGTCTAAAGCGGCCAATCTGAAAGGCGATGCTTTAGAAATTATTTACATGAATTATTGGTATCCTGATTTACAATGGTTATTTTGGCTTATCAAAGACTGTGGCAAGCAGGTTCTCTTTTCAGGTGTTAAGGAGAACTTCACGGGGCCATATGAGGGTGCGCCAGCAAATAAGAACTATGTTACCTATACTATATATCCCAAACCATCGTCTAAGGATACACTACGGCATGATGACTATGATAAAATTTATAAAGATGAACTTGAAAAGGGTTGGCAAGGAGACTTCTATGTTCCGTTCTCTCTAGTTAGCGGTCTAGAAGATGATAATAATGTATCTGATAAAGCCGGTTCTAAACCCAGCTGGGGTCCAAATGGAGGTTTATCTCATTTAAGTAAGGATAAGCGCTTAGTAGATGTTGTTAATTTAAAATTAAGTGAAATAATTGGTTCATTATTAGGAATAATAAATGATAAACTATTTCTCATTGGTCAGCGTAAGAGTGATGGTATTTTAAATGAATATAAAACTTTAACTGAACAGAATGGCCCTCGAGTTAATTTTGTCGGTCCTCAGCCTGTATCAATGGGACTGCAAATGTTAAATCCAGAAAATCCTCATAATATATTAAAAGGATATGTCGTTACCGAGAAGGCTGATGGAATACGAGCTGAATTATTTATTGATAAGAGCCAAGAAGGATATTTAATTACACAGAAAAAAGAGATAATTTATACGGGTCTCTCTTTCAAGGGGGTAGGTTCTTGTATTTTGGATGGAGAATTTATTACAAAGGATAGGTCAGGTGGTCCGATTAAATTATTTATGATATTTGATATTTACTATATGGATGCTGGTGACCTGTCGAGTCATCCATATACACTTCCGTGGTTATCAAAGAAGAAAAGTATGAACAGTCGTTATCAGTTAATACATGAGTTTAAGAAGAAGGTCGATATGGTTCCTTCTAGTCTAAATTCTTTATCCGATGGTATTTATTCGATGAAATGGTCTTCATCTGATAAAGATATCTCTATGAAAGATACGATAAGGATTGGATATAAGAAATATTATGATGGACCGAAGACTTTAAAATCTCTGAAAACCGATCCTACGAAATATACAAATATGTCGCAGATCGGTAAAATGAGCAAGAAAATTTTAGATTTAGATAAAAAAGATAATTATGAGTATCCGATTGATGGTCTGATATTCTTGCCTATGAATTATCCTGTATCTTCGAGTTCTGAGGAAGTTGTCGTTGATAATATCGGAGTTACATGGTATCAAAATTATAAATGGAAGCCACCGGAAGAGAATACGATTGATTTTCGTGTTCAGTTTGTAAAGGAAGAGATTAAGAATAAAAAAGTTCATAAAATAACATCGTTTACCAAGAATAAGAAGACGATTAAATGTCAGCAGGTTCATCTGAATGTTGGTTATGATATTAACAAGGATGTGACATCGGATTTTACTTGGAAAATAATGGGATACGATAATCGTAAAAAGAATGAAGTTCTTTTCAACCCTCCGACGGAAGATAATTCAATTCACATTTGTAATATACCGTTAACAAAGGATAAATTATTATGTGCGAAAGATAAGACCGTGGTTCAAGACGGACAAATATATGAAATGAAATATGAGCCTAATAATCCATTTGGATATCAATGGATTCCGTTAAGAGTACGGGATGATAAAACAAGACCGAATGATAGTCATACTGCTGATAATGTTTGGAATACAATTCAACATCCTGTTTTAGAAACTTATATCACTGGTTCAAATCTAGATGAGATTGATTTTCATATTGAGAAAGAAAAGAGTGACTATTATATTGAGAACCCTGATTCTGATGCCGATATCTCACTCAGATCATTTCATAACTTTCTAAAAGATAAATTAATTAATTCGGTTATATCGGGTATGACTGGTCCTGTATCTGTTTTAGATACATCTCTTGGTCGTGGGGGTGATATTAACAAGTATTTAAGAGCCGAAAATAATATATCATTCTTTCTAGGATTAGATATTTCATCCGATATTAATAAGGCGGCCAAACGCTTTTATTTAAAAGGGGATAAGACAAAGGTATTATTCTTACAATATGACACAAGTAAATCCATTCAAAGTGGTGGTGGCTGTGTTGGTGATCATCTAGAGAGAAATAAATTATTGATAGATATACTTTATGGTCGGCAAAAGTCATTACCCAAGGAGTTAAGACCCTTAGTTCCCAAATACAAAGGGTTAGGTAAGAAAGGTTTCGATTTAATATCATCACAATTCTCTATTCATTATTATTTCAGTGATGAGCTGACATTGAGGACCTATATTCAAAATATATCTGAAAATCTTAAAAAAGGCGGTAAATTTATAGGAACTTGCTATGATGGAATGAAAGTATTTATGACACTGAAGCCTCTTGAAAATGGTCATCTAGAGATGATCGACGAATTTGGTAACAAAGTTTATTCAATCACCAAGAAATATGAGATGGATGATTTTAGTTATCAAAAAGATAATATTGAAAAATTATTCGGTCAAGAAATAGATGTTTATATGAATAGTATTGGACAAACGATGAAAGAATATCTAGTACATTTCGAATTATTTATTGATATCATGAGAGAATATGATTTAGTTCTTAAGACGCCTATTTCAGGTAAGGATTTCAAAGGATACTTTGATAATGAAGAACAAGGATATCCATCTGGTTTAGGTGGTTTTGAACTAATGATTGGTGAATTAGATAAAATATATTCAAAAGATTTATCAGCAAAACAATATTATCCTGAGGCCTTCGGTCTTTTAAAAGACAAAAACTCACTCTTAAGAAAACTTAGTGGTCTGAATAATTGGTTTATCTTTGAAAAGATCTAAGTATAAATTATTCTGTTTCTCTTAGCCACAGATTGAATGCCCATTTCTCACCTTTTATGATAGGTAAACCAGCATGTCTTGATTTTATATTTAATGTCCTGTCGTCATTAACGTTGTCAAAGACAACCATCCTTCTTTTTTTAGGATTAACTTTTATTTCAGTATCACTTAATTTATCAAATACTGTACCCCCGCCTTCTTCTACATCATTGAGATATACGAGTACGGTTCGTAAGCGATTACCTCGGCCATTGGGGCCACCACAGAATTTTTTATATTTTTCTTTATCGTTAATATCATATGCATCATAATGATATTTATATTCTTCTGAAACATTATAATGAATGACCTGATATGCTTCAAAATGTGTGTGATTACAATTGAGTTGCTCCGCGATTTTTTTTGCGATTTTTAATGTTTCAGGATATTTATCTATGGCCATCCAATATGATGAATTAGTTCTTCCTTTATATTCACCTGATATAAATGTATCGTTGTTCATCCTAGATACACCGGCATCAGCCATATTATCTTTAGAAACACGAATTATGAAATTACATTCTTTATCAGTTAAAAAGTTATCAATTGTGTACAGATACGGATTATTAGACAAAGTGTTCATTATAAATGAAATAATAAAATATATCCTTGTAAAACGCAGGATAAGTCACAGGTGATTTAAAAACAAATTGTTATTATGAATCATGTCGGTTCTTATTAGCGTAAATGAGTATCATTACGATAAATACGATGATAATAAAACTAAATCAGTCTTAGGATGTTTACAAAATGAATTAAATAAGACAAAATCAAGAATAGATAAACACGTAGGTTTATGGGATACGGTAAAGAAACAAATTCATGATTATGAATATGTATATTATTCATCTTATCGTCAAAAAAATATATCGACAATATCACCTGTAAGTCGTTCCTATTTTAAATTCAGAGAAATTTTCTATGAATACAATATCTCGCTCAAACAGAATAGCAATGTTTGCTCTTTAGCAGAAGCTCCGGGTGGGTTTATTCAATCAATTATTCATTTAGTTGGATTTCGGGTAAATATTTATGCTAATTCATTAATATCTGTTGGTAAAGATATACCAATCTGGAATAACTCTATAAAAAAGTATAATATTAACTTTCTCCAGGGTGATAACAATGATGGTGATTTATGTGATTTTATGAATTTAGTATCAATGACCAAACAAGTAGGTAGAAGCACTTGTGATTTAGTAACAGGGGATGGTGGTTTTGATTATTCAAGTGATTATTCAAAACAAGAATTCAACTCATTGCGGTTAATTTATAGTGAGATCTTTATGGCTCTGAATATTCAGAGGAAGGGTGGATCTTTCATTTGTAAAATATTTGATACTTTTTTAATAGAGACGATGGATTTACTGTCTTTGTTAAATTTGTCATATGAAAAAGTATATTTACATAAACCAAAAATGAGTCGGAATTCTAATTCGGAAAAATATATTGTTTGTCTTAATTTCAAAGGATATAATAAGATATATGTCAATAAATTATGTCACTCGTTCTCCAATCTGAAACTTGATTTACCGTATAGTAATTTTCATGATAAATTAGTAAAATATATCATTGAATATACAATGAAACAAATCAAAAGCATTAATTCTGGAATATCTATAATAGATAAATCTATGATTAGAAATTTTCCTAGTGAAACTCAAATAAAAATGGGTATTTTATGGTGTGAAAAGTATCATATCAAAATAAATGATAAATGTCTTTATCTTAATGATCGAGATATATCTCGATAGGTTTATTATCAAATGGTGAGAAGACTTCATTTACGTTCATAGATGCTTTGATATTATCATAAAATGTTCCTCCATTGATAACTCTGTCATTGATAACTCGGTCATCGGACTCATTGGATAAAGATGAAGACACATAGGGTCCGATAGTAGATAGAACATATGAGCTATTCGGATCGCTAATGAGAGAAGGAGGTATTAACTGAAGTCGTGTATTATCTTTACAGAACTTATTTCCCATTTTATCCGTATAACAATTATCGCTAGGTAATGTTTCACTATTAGGAGAACTTTGATCCGCATAATTATTATTTTCATCAAAAAAGGAGCCTATATCGGTAAGTTCATCTTTTATATCAGAGTTGTAAAATTTAGGATGATCAGACACATTTTGATCGGTCCATGAATTTTCTGATTTATCTTTATTCATCAGGAACGGTCGAAGTTCTTCGGTAAATTCGGGATTACCAGATAATCTATCTTTTCGATAATAATCAGGTAAATATTGCCTTTGTTTGATTTTATCATGAGCAGATGTCCGTATAATCTCTAGGGCGCCGGTGCCATTAGGTAGTGATTCATCTACTATGATCGGTTCAGCTATTTTACCTCTACTCAGTTGCTTGAACTTCCTACTTAATTGCGGATAAGGAAAATCTTGTATGTTTTTATGACGATTGACATAAGAATCACTTTGTATTTCGTCTTGGTCTGGCTCAGAATCTATGCTCGGTTTAAATATCGTGTATAATAATATAAGTAAGACGGCGCAATAAAGTAAGTTTTTCATTATATTGATATACTACTATATTTTTTTTGGGAATATATATATTATCCGAAGGTATTTTCCGAAGTATAAATAATATATAGAAACCCGTCTTCATCTTTATCCACATCATATATATGACTTAATGATGTATTGCTTGGACAAACTTTATTATTGATAAGGAAAAAAATACTATGTGAATTATCTAATTTGATTCTTTTCCGTATGATATAAATAAATTGATTCATGTTCAGATCATTCGGAACTAAATATTTATGTTTATCTATCTTATTTAGTGAACATTTTGACGCTTTTTCGACAATAATTGGAATTCTATTAGGATATTTTAGTAGTATTTTATCAGAATCGGCTTTTCGGTTTTCAAAAGTATTCTTCAACTTAAAACCCATATTATACTTAAAACTATACTTTAATAAAAGTATAAATGAAATGTATTCATATTTTCAAAGATGGGAAAATGGATGAATTAATAATCGGAAAAAATATAATCAAATCCTTGACAAAGGCATCATTGAGTCAGGGAATAAATGAATTAACTAAAATGTATTCGTGGAAGTTCGAGGGCAATGATATTTGTTGTTTTGGATGGTATGACGGTGATAACGGATTTGTAAATTCACATGATTTACCTCACGGGGGTAAGAGTGATTTTCTGGAGGAGGATTCTTCCGAAAAAATAATATTCGGAGATATGTTTATCTTAAGGTACAAGGACGATAAAGTTTGTCCCATTACTATTAGCGATTATAGTGTTTTTTATAGTGATCGGTTCGAAAATTTTAGTAATTATGGTTCTGATACCGAGGAAGATATTGAGTATAATGATGAAGTTGTTATTCAGCAAATTGATGATAATGATGAAGAATTTATTGAAGAAGCTGTTAATTTTGATTTGGATTATGATAATTATGAATATTAATAATTTTAAATTATAAAAATTTGATTATAATTTAAAATTATGAATATAATAATATATAATAATGGAAAATACTAGCTACAAGGTAAATATCCGTAATAAATCATTCTTACTTCTTAATAAAATAGTAGATTCAGAAAAGATTAGTCGTCAAATGGAACAGAGTATTTATAATTCATCGATACAATTTTCATCTGAAAATAATATTAAAAGGAATTGGGAAAATAGTATTTTTAAATCATTGTATTTATCCAGAATACGATCTATATATACCAATTTAAAAGGGGATTCTTATTTACAGAATAAAAATTTCAGGAGTAAAATATTAGAAAATGAGATAGATCCTAAGAATATATCTTCCTTATCTAGATATGATATATTCCCCGAAGTTTGGAAAGAGCTACTACTTAAACTATCTCAAAAAGATAAACTAAAATATGAGTTAAAACCCGAGGCTATGACCGACATGTTTAAATGTAGAAAATGCTCTAGCCGATCGTGTTCTTATTATGAGTTTCAAACACGGTCCGCCGATGAGCCGATGACGCAATTCATTACATGCTTGGATTGCAATAACAATTGGAAGCAATAAGAGTTACTATTGACGACCCTGTCCTAATCCATTTTGATTAACGAGGGAGTATGTACAGCTATCGGTCGAGCAATTAAGCATTGTTTTTACAGGTAGCACCGTATCATCACTACATTTCGTACATTTAACTTCAGATTCGAGGAGCGTCGTAAATTGAGTGTGAACCTGATTGGCGTTTTCAGTTAAGTAATTGCGATATTCCCAACTAGACATACCTTTGGATAGACTGTTATTTAAGGTGCAGTTCTGCCGGTAATCAGTGAACATTCGACCATCATTCATTCGGGCAGGGAAATCTAATTCGACATTATCAGAAACTTTGCTCATTATAACAGCTTTGTAGAAAAAAAATATGAATTTATTGTTTAATGGATACTACGATCATCCTTTTATTCTTTTAATTAATTTAGTCTTGTTTCCTGAAATAGGTAATGACATATCTGATAAGATGTTTTTTAGTTCTGATACGGTCATCTTATCATAATCCGGTGGCTTTGATGCCTCGCTTTCTTTGATAGTGGCTATAAAATCATCTATTTTGCATAAATCATCGTCTACGTTTAAAATATCAGATAAAGAATTATCAGTGATTATATCTTTCCCTTCTAATATTTCATCAATATTGACCTGCGAACATTTAGTTTCTCTTTCAGAATAATCATTCTCTACATCGGCGCGCGACACTTCATAACGATCATCGTCAGAATCATCCGAATCATCGGAATGACGCGAAATATCTTTATCATTCATTTGTTCATTGATGGCTTGCCAGCCATCGGCTAGTTGATCATCCACGATATCTACCTGGTCCCTATCTACCTGGTCCATATCTAGGGTCACGGCTTGTCCTAACTGTACTACCATACCTAAATCGTTACCTAACTCTTGTGCCGAATCAGATGTCAATTCATTTTCACTATTTATAAAATTCATCTGTTTATTTAATGTATACTGAAGATCATTAATTGTGAATTTTAAATGGTAAATTTCATAATATAAATAACCACCAATTATAATTATTAGCAGTATTAATAATAATGAATTTAAATTCAACAAATCTAAATGAATTTCGGGCATATTAAAAATTGATAATCTTTTTTATTTATTATTTAAACTTAAAGAATATATTGTAATAAATGAAAGCAAGTCTCAATCCAGAAGCAAAGAAGAAAAGAGGAAGGAAACCTAAAAATAAAATAATCGAGAATGATAATCCGATATTTGATGCCGATAATTTAGATGATATTCTAATTACATGTATAAAAAAACCTCATTCAGAAGTTATCGTGGGGTCAGATATTAAACCACACGATGAAAATGATATCGAATTCGAAGGTTATGAAGGTTCAACTATAAACAAGTGCTGGAATTGTTCATATCAAATAGACGAAGAAATTTATAGCTATCCTATTAGTTATGATAATAATGTTTTTCAGGTTAATGGTAATTTCTGTTCACATGAGTGTTCCGCGAGATATATCTTCGATGAGTTTGGCTCTCGCGATTTTTGGGAGAAGTACTATTTATTAAATTTTTACGTCAATCTCAAACACAATACTTCCGTAAATATAAAGATACCTTTATCTAAATTAAGATTAATAGATTATGGTGGGGATTTAACAAAGGAGGAATATCTTGTTTCAGATAATATATCATACGATTGTTATACACCCCCCTGTTTATATGTGAATAATATATTTTACAATAAAGAATTCATTAATATGAAAGAAAACGAATTAAAACTGTTCAGGCGGAGCAAGAAGAAGACGACGAACAAGTTTATGGAAAATTTGATTTAGTCTGGATGACTATTATCAACAATATATAGTTCTGTTCAGGAACATAAATGCCGTGTTCAATCTGTCGACAGACAGGTCATAATCGCTCAACCTGTACCCGATCCCTATCGGGTGTCGCTCCTATATCAGGGATAATATCGTCCAATGGACTAGCGACTCCTCCTCTAGGTCCGCGTCCTCTTCAGGCACCTACTCAAGTAGATTTTATTCAGAACGGCCCTCCTCATCTTCAGCGCACCGTAGTTGGTCTCACCGATCGTCTTGCTGTTCTAGGCTCTAGTAATTCAATGAGGAGGGCAAGGAAGCGATGGCGGAAAGCTTTCTCATCCATTAAAAATATCCAGCGCTTCTTAACGGTTATTGAGGGAGCATCCGACGCGGTCGCCCTATTTCATCTAGTCGACCCCACCATTATGTTCTACCCCTCATGGGTAAGGGCCAAGAAGACACTTGGCCGTCTCACACCAGTAATGAGGTCGGCACTATTTCCATCTTATATGGGAATGGCTCAGGATATGCGATTGATAGAAAACAAGTGCCTTATCTTTCATAATGAACGTAATCCAGAACAAGATGCCTCGGTTAAAGATGCATTGCGAATCGTAAAATTAGTCAATCTTAGGTCTGAAAATTATCTAGTTTATTGGGTCTTGGGTAATTATATGGTTGAGGATATCGACAGACGAGAGAATAGCATCAGGTATATGGGCTTAATGTTGCGTAAATCGACATTTGACCTTAAGACAATGAATGGTCATCGATTTTATCTAGTACCTCATAAGTTTACTAGTAACCCACCCTATCATCCTGAAAAAGATAGTGAATTCTATATAGATCCTTATTGTCAAGTAAATATTCATGATAAAATAGAGACAAATGTTTATATAGATGATGAAGACCGTCTTTCAGAACTTAATAAATGGAAATTCAATGCTCTGAAACTTGATTTCCTCATTAAAGAAGTAATTAAACTAGGAGGTAAAAACAATGATATTCTGGAATCTGTTCTTGATCTCCACGAGGATATCAAGGTGGGTGAATGTTCTGAATGGCTAAAAGATATAGCCGGTATCCCATCTACATTCACCAATATCACTTAGTAGGCCTAAGTCTAGATAATGTCGTTTGTAATTCTTCTAAGGTAGGGGGCTCGAAAGAACCAGGTTCCTTTATTATTTTTTTTGCTTTCATAGGATGGCTCTTCTTGAGAACGACTGATTTTAAATCTAGGGCGCTGATCTTTGGTATATCAGATGCCTTGGATTTCAGTCCGTTAATAGGTGGCGGTGGTGGTGGTAGCGGTGGTAGCGGTATTTTTGATAGACCATCTAACATCCTTTGTATTTCGACTGCCTCCTTAGGAACTCCTAATTTTATCATTTTATCATATTTATCGTTTTTATGATCTAATTTTTTCACTACTTTTATTTCATCAATAAAAGAATATTTTGATAAATGAGTAGGTGTCTTTACTCTTGCTTGTAATAGCGTCCATTGAAACCATATCTTATTTTCATTTAACCACATACCATCTAATTCAATGATAAAAAAACCATAAGTGAACTTATCGATATATTTTATCGTATTCTTATTTTCATCATATATTGACGTGTTATCATTTAGTTTAAGACGAATACATTCATTAAAATTAGTGATCTTCAAGAATCTATTTACTCTATATAAATCTTTGTACTTATGATTAACACATTGATAAATATTAGTAAGTGTTTTTAGAAAGGTGAGCTGGGCTTTGTCATTATTCTTATTATGAAAAGATAAGTCAATCACTTGTTTACCATTCATTAAAACCTGGCTTCCAAATGGAGTAAATAATAATGGTGTCTGGAAAATACACTTCTGATACTTGGTTTCTTTCTGTAATTTTATAGGAATAAATGTGAATTTATCAGAATATTTAAGAGGTTTTTCTACACATATATGATATTCTTTTAGAGTTTCACTGTGATGTATTATCATAGTCGATTAGTAATATATGATAATTATTACTTAAATATAATTATGATTATCTTTATAAAAAATGTCTGAAGAACAGATTAAGTGTAGATATTTAACAAGTGATAAATTAAGTCCTGACAATTTAAGATTCGAATGTTATCATTGCTTGGATATGAGTGTTACGAAATCATCTGATAAAACATATGGTCCTCAAAATGAAATTATAAATGATCATCCCTGTTTTGGATATTTACAAGTAAATTATCTTAAGAAGCCTCAGATGTATGTAACAACTCCAATTATGAAATGTTTATTCGGAGTTCAAAAAAAAGGTCATTCTAATTTTCAGATGAATTTACAATTTAGTAATTTAGAAGAAGATCCTTATATGAAAAGTTTCTTTGAGTTGGTTCAGCAGACAGAATTCATGTGTATGAAACAATTGGGATTGTCTTCTAAGGATGCTGATCGGTTCGTATCTCAGATCCAATATGATAAAAAAGGAGTTTATGAACCTAATTTACAAGTCAAGCTTCCTTTCCAATACAATCAGTTTCTAACCGATTTATATTCCGAATATTCTAGCGGAGTAAATATTTTCTCGATTAATAAATTTCAGAAAATGGAATGTGATTTATATGTAGATAAGGTTTGGAGAATGAATGATAAATTCTATATGAAATGGAAGTGTAAGATTATTCATATCGTTTAAATTTTCAATTTATCATCACATAGGGGACATGTTTTATTCTTAACAAACCATGTGTAAAGACATTTTGTATGATACATATGACCACATTTGATTAGGGAAACATTTTGTCCTTTCTCAAATCCCTCTAAACAGATAATACATTCGTATCCCATCAATTTTTTCTCAATCACATATCCATTCACATCTTTATTATTATCACAATATCCTTTTATTATATTAATGATGCCCATCCTATTTACCTAATATAGGAATTTAGTTTTAAATTTGATTTCCCTATTCATTTAAAGATATCAATTACATATCATAGATTACATATCATAGATTACATATCATAGATTACATATCATAGATTACATATCATAGATGAGGAGGATGATGAGCTCTAAGAATGATGGTCCGCTACGCCAATCACTCAGCGATGATCAATTATACAGAGGTGGTCGACGCTCCAGTATTTATGAGTGTACAGGGGTATCTGATAACGGAGCTGATAAAAAAGGGTTATCGGAAATCATGACAAGTGAGGGTAAGCCCCTCATAAGGAGAAAGATTATTGAATTAGAGGGTGATGGTCCTCTAGGTATTGTTTTTACAGAGATAAATGGATCAATGAGTATTAAGAGCATTATGAAGGGATCCGTATCTTCAGAATATTATGAACTATCGATAGGTATGAATGTAATACAGATTAATGATGTTTCATGTCGGAATTTGGGTTATGTAAAGTCAATGGAGCTCTTGGGTCAGGTGTGGCGGTCCCACTCACGTGTAACGCTTCATTTCGAATATGAAAATATGAACGATGTAATTAATGATCCCAAGTTCGATCCTATCTATAAATTTTTACAAGGTATCAAGTGCCCCGAATTTTATGTTCATTTTAATGAATTGGGAGCCAAAGAAGTCGAAGATTTACATTTTATTGAATACGATGATTTGGTTAAAATGAATATGTCCCCGATACAAAGAAGGATATTTCAATCAAGAGTTCAAGATGACTACAAATCCGATGGGAAATCAATAGTAACGATTGCTTTCCACCCAAAGATAGAATATGGTGAGCGCATCGATGAAATTACCCGGGTAACTAAACTCCTAGATAGCGATTATATCATAAACGTCACGGATGATCGTTTGGAATTCGTAGCCAATGATGTTTAGCTGACAGATTTGATGCATAAGCCACCTCGTGCGTTATCCCATTGATATTTATTCTATTAATTACAATAAATGACAATACAGAGACATACAGATTTGAATCATAAGAGAATTAATTATAGGAAACCTGAGAAGCAAGGCTTAGTTTATTATTCTGCGATTGATTATAATAATGAGCCTTTTTATCTACAGACACCTAAGATGATTTGCAAAAAAAACGGGATTGAAATTATCGAGAGCAAAAACAATATTATGGATATGGAAACAATTAATGTTGACTATTCTTTTTATGATTCATTTGTGAATTTAGATGAATTAAATGTCAAGAAAACATTCTCAGCCAATAAGGAATGGTTCGGTAAGGACATTCCTTTAGATGTCATCGACAATATGTATAAACGATTAAATAAACCCGTTAAAAAAAACAGTCAGCCTATCTTCGGATTCAAAGTACCAATGATAAAAGGTAAAGTTCAGTGTCAAATTTATGATCAGAAACAAACATGTATTGATTTAAATCAGTTAAAAGAGGGAACTGAAGTTGTATGTATTTTACATTTAAGAGGATTAAAGTTTTTGAAACAACACTACTATTGCGATGTTTATATCTCTCAGATCAAAGTATTCTTAGAAGGAGATAATAAATTTTCGATTCTAGATTCATATTCATTTAATGATGTCGACGAAGAAACTAATGAAATGAAGCAATTGGAAAAAGATCTAATGCTGGATGAGGATTTTTTGAACAGCCTTCAAACGAATAAAATCGATAAACAGAATGTTGAAACTGAATTATTTAATTCACGAAAAATATTAAAAGAACATACGACTATAATTGAAAATCTCGAAAAGAAATTATCACAATTGAATTAGTTAATTTCTCCAGAATTTTTTTTAATTTCTATATATATATAAAATGGGATTTGATTTAATGCAATTATGTACTGATAATCAAAATATATGTATTTTTGTTCTCTTGTTGGTCGTCCTTCAGTGTACTGGATATTTATCTAGGCTCTTAAACATGTGCGGTCTAGAGGGGTTCGATATGGGTGATTTATCTGCTGGACACGATCAGATTTTGGCCTCGGAACCGCTTGGTCAAAATGAAGCTCCACAGGAAGTTACTGGATTAGGTAGAACCCCATCCTCTTGCTATCCACAGCAGAAGCTAACGCCGGCTGATTTATTACCGACCGATGAAAATAAAGCTATTCAGGAATTTAATATTGCCAAGCCGGTGGGTGAAGGTATTCTTCAGGGAGTGAATATGCTCGATTCTTCATATCACGTTGGGGTTAATACAGTCGGTCAGAGTTTGAGAAACGCCAACAGACAGCTCAGATCCGACCCCCCTAATCCCCAGGTAAATGTTAGTCCGTGGATGAATACAACTATCGGCCCGGATCTACCGCGTAGACCGCTCGAGGTAGGAGAATCGTGTGGCGCAGCATAATAATTCCACAGGGAAACTTGATTCAGTATGACAAAAGAAGCAAACGAAGCAAAAGAGCAAAAATTTGATTAATTATTTAAACATTTATAAGTAAGTTATTAATACCAATGGAAGATAATAAATTCAAATCCGATCCCTATAATTCTAAAAATATCCTTCTTACTGAAGGTGATGTTTTAGATATTTTACAGAGCCTTAATATTACAAATATTGAGATTACTAATTTACATCTATATCAAAGAGCATTTGTTCATAAGTCCTATTGTGAAATGAAAGACTATGAAGAATATATTAGGAAAAATGATGACTTGCCTTTATTTAAAGTATCCTATGAAACTTTGGAATTTATAGGAGACTCGTTTTTAGGAAATATTATTGCGAATTATTTATACGAACGATATTTCATAAGTCATGGACAAGATGAAGGGTTTTTAACGAAACTTAAGATAAGATTTGTGTGTGGATCTCAACTCGCTCATCTATCCAAATGTTCTGGATTTGATAAATATATGATTATTTCAAATCATATCGATGAAGCATGTGATGGACGGAATAATTCCAATATTTTAGAAGATATATTTGAAGCATTCATTGGTGCTCTGTACCAAGATACGAATGATTTCACCTTATGCGAAAAATTCATTATTAATACTATTGAAAAATATGTTGATTTTTCCGATACGATCTTATGGGATAATAATTATAAAGATCAGATATTAAGATACTTTCAGCATAATTACAAAGTGTTTCCCACATATAAGACTGACAAAATCGAAGGAGACAATACATATATATGTAAACTTTATAAGGATAAAGAACATATTGAAACTGGAGAAGGTATCAGTAAAAAGAAATCAGAACAAGATGCTTCCAGAAGAGCATTAATTAAGTTTTGTGTTATTTCTGAATAATTAAAAAATAAGTTACTATTAGTTAAATGTCATTTGAACCAGAACCCGATTTTGATTATAATGACGACATTAATCTCGAAGGCACTGAGTGGGAAAAAGACAAATCAAATGATGAAGAGGATAAAGAGGATAAAGAGGATAACGAGGAATATTCTTCAGACGATGAAGATCCCGGTCAAGATATTGTACAGAAACATGATATGGACTTATCTACCGTTTCACAACATCGCAAAGCATACGTTAAGTGGATTAATGAATCTTTTTATGAAAATTTGAAAGAGTTAAAATCCGATAGCTCTCTTAAAATTTATCAGACTTTAGTTCAGAGATATTTATCGTTGGAGACTCCTTATCGTGGTCTTCTGGTATATCATGGGTTGGGAACTGGTAAAACCGCGACAGCAATTACATTGGCTGAAGGATTATCTGGTCAGATGAAAATAAATACACTGCTTCCAGCGAGTTTAGAGAGCAATTTTATTGGAGAGATTATGGGTGATCCTATCAAAGGAAAAATGGGATGGGGTAAAGATGAAATAAATATTAAGAGTTCTTGGAAATTTGTTAAATTATCTCAAATCGATCCTGAATTCAAAGAAAAATATAAATTGGATGGCAAAGTTCTTCGTAAAATTCAGAATGCGACCGTACGAGAATGTAAAGATGCTCCTGATAAAATAAAAGCAAAAGCTATTCGTGGATTATTTGTTCCTGAGGAAGATGGTCAATCATATGATGATTTATCAGATATTGAGAAGATATTTCTAACGCAAGAAATATTTTATTTGATACGAAAGAAATATAATTTTATTCATTACAATCCGTTTCCTAAAGTAAAGAGCACAATAATTAAGGAGCTTAAGGAAGATGAAGAACATGAGGATGAAGATGAAGATATTCATCTATTAGATGAAGTTGATTTGAAAACGGTTGAGACAAATAATGCCCTCATTGTCAAAGATTTAGAAAAGAGATTGAAATTTAATCGTAAGAATTATAATGTTGAATCTCCCTTTTACGGTGAATGCGTGATTATAGATGAAGTTCATAATTTTGTGAGAGAGATATTAAATAATTCAGGTCCTAGTCGCGTTTTTTATGAATGGATCGTGAATGCCGAGAATGTGAAGTTAGTCTTTTTATCTGGTACACCGGTGATTAATAAACCGGCTGAAATAGCTATCCTCTATAATATGCTAAAGGGACAGATCAAGATATATTCATTTACTATAAAATCGGATATGGATACCGAAATCATAACCAAGAAATGTAATCATATCTTCTATGAAAATAAATCATCATTGATTGAACTCCTTTATGTCGAGAGAAAACAAGGTAAAATAGTAATTTCATTTATTCAGGAAAGAACCAATTATGAATCTATTATGGATCCGGAAGATGTCAATAATATCATTTTGACCGTACAGAGTAACAAAGAGGGATATAGATCATTTGATGAATTTATAAGTGAAATTTATAAAGGATTACATCAAGTTTTTAAGGCTTCCGAAATTACACCGAGTCAAGAATTTTATAATGAGTTATCCGATAGGCAAAGGAATAGTCTTTTGAAAGGTAAGAAAGCCGTTTATGATAAAGAATTGGATATCACATTTAATCGTTCGCAAAAGTTATTTGAAATTTTAGAAGATGATGCTTTGATAGATATGACAAATAATGATAATTTCTTACGGTATTTTTTCGAAGGAAAGGATGAAATACCTGAAAAGAAACGAATTCTATTAAAGAGAATGCTTATGGGTCTTACTTCTTATTATCCTATAGACAGATCATCCATTGTTGATATGCCGACTACAAAAGAACCTGAATTTATAGATGATAATCTTAAAGATCATAAAATAGTTCAGCAACTAAACGTCGTTCCGTGTATGATGAGCCAAACTCAGTTTGAGAAATATATGGAGATGTGGTCGAAAGAAAAATCTATAGATGCGTTAGCCAGAATGAGAAATTATGATGAAGATTCACCTTTTCATTATCATATGAGAACACGACAATCATGTAATATTGTTTATACAGATGATGATTTTAGAACGACAAAGAAAACCGGAGAAAATGACGATGAAATATCAGGACTAAAGACACGGAGTTTTCAGAAAATTTTAGATGAAAATAGTCTGGGATTAACAAAAGATCTTAAACTACTATCCCCAAAAATGTTCGAGATTATGAATAATATTAATAAATTCACAAAAGTCGATGAACAATCCGATGATATTACACAGGGAAGGACGCCAACAGGCAAGATATTATTTTACAGTGATTTTAGATCAGATGGTGGTTCCGAAGCTTTTGAGCTAGTCTTGAAGAGCAATGGTTATCATAAGTTCGATCATAAAAATCCACAAACCGATAAAGGCAAACGATATACTTTTATTACAGGCTCGGAGGGTGGAGAAGAGAGATCTATTAATAAAGAATATTTTAACGATGAAAAGAATAAATACGGTGAATATGTACAAATCATGATGATTTCTAGCGCGGGTGCCGAAGGTATCTCATTGACATGCGTAAGACAAGTTCATATTTTAGAGCCTTTCTGGAATTATGTCAGAGTAGATCAGGTTTTAGGACGAGCTATCCGTATGAAATCTCATGTAGACCTACCTAAAGAAGAGAGAAACGTAGAGCAATATTTATATCTGAGTGTATTACCTGAAGGTACTAATTTAGAAACTGCATATAAATCATTGAAGAACCATCCTAATAAATCATGGGTCATTCCTGAATTTGAAGATAGTGTCATCAAACGAGAGTTAAGTAAATCTGAAAATAGAGAGTTCAAAGAAGTATTGGATTCAATTATAAGAATCAATGTGGATACCAATGGAGAAACCGCTGATATTCATCTATTCGAAATTATGGAGCGAAAATACAGAGTGTCATTAGAAATTAATTCAGTTATTAAAGAATCATCATTAGATTGTATTCAACATACAAGAGATGATCCTGAATTAAATGGTAAATGTATTCGATTTTCGGATAAATTATCTGGGGAAATAGCGTATTTTCCCGGAATGTCAGCAAGAACATTAGAAAATATAGATGTTGTTCAGCTGAAAGCTAAATATCTATATCATATTAAACCGAATATATATGTTATCTCGGCTAAGAATGATAGCACGTCAACGATACATCCTTCCGGTAATAATCTCTTTATTTACTATGAATATTCTGGCGCAGAAGATCGAGAAGAAGGAATCGACATCCGATACATACGAGAAAATGGTAGACGATTATGTGATGTTTATATCGATACTATGATGGTCTTAAATTATGTTCAGAAAGATCATCCATATAATAAAAAGTTAGGTAAGGAATTTTCAGTTTACCAAGAAATATATACTGTAAATGAAGATATTTTGGATGAATATATACTCGTAGATAAATTTCCACCCTTAGATAAATTATTAGTCAGGAATTCATTAAAAGGATATAAACTAAAATACAACGTGAATGATACTTTCTATTACATGGGTATAGATAGTATATTACCCGATAAATATATCCAGAGGATATATCCATATCAACTCTATGAACAAGATAACTATTTGATAGATAATATTAAACCGAGAGTTATTTATAATGGTGAATTATATATTCAAGATTAAGAGTCAATATAAATTTTATAATCCTGTTTCACATAGTCCTGTTAAAGTAATATTCTTATTCATTTGTAAACACTCATATTCTTTTGTTAAATCTAATTTTGCTAATGTAGTCAGTATATAATTTTGAAATAAATGTTTAACGAATAGACTTACTTTCTGTTTAGAATCAGAAAGCAATCCTAATTCTTCACCCACAATAATATCATGATCATCAATTTCTAAACAGAGATACTCTTTGTTTTCATAATTAATACTCTTGATCTTTCTAATCAGATATAAATCTTTTTTATCCAATGGATCATTCATTAAATAATTTCTAATTTGGATTTTTAATGAATGGCTAGGGCCAGGGCTAGGGCCAGGGCTAGGGCTAGCAGACTTAGGAACATCTACTATATCATTGGATATACATTCATATGTATAATATTCAAAGTCTCCTAGAATATTAGTATCTTTTAGTGTGAATAAAATATTATCTGTATCGTTGAATAGAATATTGATATTCGGATTGCTGAATAATGAATTTTGTTCCTTGAGTAACGTGATCGTCTTTGGCCAAAATCGAATGAAATCAATATTTAAGGAAAATTTATATCGGTTGAATGAATTTATATCTCTCTGACTAGAATACAATGAAACTTCTTTCGCAGGTGGATCTTTCGCATCTAGAGGTTTATCAGATAGATATTGGGTCAATTTCATAGATATATCTTCATTCATAGGCTTATCGTGTTTCGCTTTCATATCAAATGCTTTCATATCTTCTAAGATTATATTACCAATCCGATTAATAATTTCTTTATTTAAGATAGATAGTTCATCGGTATCTATCGTCTCAAAAATACTCGGATAATGAATCCGATATATATTTATATATTTTTGGGAACTAGTGATTTGGATACCTGTTTCAGATTGTATGACAGATGATAAAGTTTCAAACATGTAGTTTTTATTTTTCTTTGAAAAATACATATCATATAGGGACATAATTAAGTTACTTAAAATAATGATTTTACTCTTTAAACAAATTATTCATATAAACCTTGGTCAAGTTCTTCTCTCCTATGAAACTCTTCAGACGATGCTCTTCTAAGATTATATGTGGCCTGTCTCTCACCCTGTATACCACCTTTACCTACATGACCATCATCTTTCTTATTCTCATCTTCTATCGCCGACAATGTACTCTCATCCATAAATTTCTCCCAGTTATCTGTACCACAACACTCATCGAATAAATTGGTCGGAGAAAATGTACTACAAACACCTACGCATTTATTCAAATCATAAACACAATGTTCATTGGGTGGATCATTAACCCCGATAGGCTTCGGCTCAACCCAGAAACAAGAAGACATATTTGATGTCCATGAACCGTCATTATCAGTACAATCATCCTCTAGTAGATATTCTGATAATGAACATACACCACACAATTCCCTATCTTTAGTCAAATCATCCTTACATATTTCGCCAGCACCAGAACACACTGATTTATCTTGGGATAAATCAGCTAGACAATCTATACCAACACTCAGGCACAATAAGTTATCACAGAATATCAAAGAAAACAAAGCCCAAACTATCATAGTAAATACTAAAACCAAGATGAGAACCAAAAACCATCGTAAATAACCATTCATTTAATTTATGGTTAGATTATATTTATTCTTTTTTTATTAGGGGCGTTCAACCTCTCGTATATCTGCGATTGGTCCCATACTACTTGGACCTGTATTTTCACCCTGTTGAGCCATACTCATTCTAGATAGAGATGATGATGTGTCCGTGTTTTGCATGCTTCCATCAATCGTATTATCAATTTCAGTGGCCGGAACATCTACATTACCTTGTAATAACGATGGTGGTACACCTAAGATAGAATCATCTGGAAATGCCTGTACTGGCTTAAAATAATCATATGATGGCATTAATTCATAATTGTCATTCGCCTTAACGTCGAAATATTTACCACCACTCGTAATTCCAGGATTACGACCCGGGAATATTCCCGAAACAATATCTTCCACATTGGGACAGTTTTGTACAGGACACTCAGGAGCGAGAGGACACGACGGAGCGAGAGGGCACTCGGGACACTGACCATTCCCATCACACGTCAGATTAGGACATTTTGGACAGGATGGTATCTGAGGGTGAGCAGGACACGTAGGACATACCAGATCTAAATTCGCGATATCATCTTTTATACCGCGAGCCATTTCAGTCGTATCATTCGTGAGATAATATATCATTGTTCCAATTACGAATAGCAGAAATAAAGATAAATATTGTAATAATTCAGTATATTCACGGGTATCGAAAAAATAATTAAACATACTCTATTCAATATATATATAATTTATTTTCGGTTAATTATTTTAAACTGATAAAATATTCATTTCTCATATCAATCATTAATTTATCGTTCAACGGTTCACCTAAATATTCTTCGAATGATAACCCTTCTAGCATTTTCTTGATAAAATGTATCGCATACATTCCGCACTGTGAATTGGCTTCCTGATAAGAGTGGTCATTATAAAAATAATATGGAGTGATGCCATATTTTGATGATTGCTTTATTGCCTTATCTATCAATTCCTTGATCTGCTTTTGCGGTTTACGACCGAACGAATCAAAATAATAAATACCACAATGATCACTATTATGTTTTCCTAAATCCATATACAATGATATCCAATGCTGACCACCCTTTGTTGAGGGATCTGTATTAAATACGATACCTATTTTAGTTTCCCCTTTAGCTGAATGTTTAGAGACATCAAACTTACATAAATTACTCACCGAGCATTTTTTGAAATCAATAGGAACCGCACCATAAAAGTAAAAAGTATCATCGGATTCCATATGCTGACTTAGACTATCCTCAATATCAGATGTCGAAAGCCATTCATTATAATTTTTAATCCATTCTTTGGGCATTAGAGGTTTGAAACTGTCTTTGAATTCTTCCTTATCGTTGCCCAGTTCATTCATCAGCGATTTGATGCTGAGCCAGCAAGCTTCCGAAGAACATTTTGATATTTTTGTAATTTCATGACAGACATCGCCGTGAATGTCCTCATTTGACCTAGTTATATCAATCGCATTTAGTTTGTCGTTCTTCTTGGAAAGACGATTAATGGCCTTGGCAACCTTAAGGACTAACTCGTCATCCAAACACGATCCCATAACATCATTGTCGCCCGGTGAACATTCTTTCTTTTTAAACATCTCAGCCCTCGCTCCACCATGAGCACCACCACGCGCTCCACCAACAGCAGAAGGGGACGCACCTCCTACTACTACACCACCGACTGTAGGAGAACCATTAACTTCATCATATATAAGTGATCCACCATGATATAACCTATTTTCATCTTGATAGCCTAATCCGTTTTCCATCGACCACAAGCGTATATTGTATAATATAAATTTATTTAAAGTGATGGATATATTATTTACTAAGTTATATTTACTAGGTATGGATATCTGTAATAAAAAAAACCAGATCAATGATCTATTACAAGATGTTTTCTCAGATTACAATACAATGCGAGAAAGCAAAATACAAGAGAGCATCACCTTAAACCAAGAAATGAAAAAAATGAGTTCGACAATAAGTTCTCTAGAAAATTCAGAAAGAGACAAAGAAGAAGAAATACGAGTATTTCGGAAAACTATTCATGATTATGAAAAGTTAATTAACGATCTACAAGAAAAGTTTGAGATTGCCGAAGAAGATAAGAAGGAAGAAAATAAGTTCGATATGCTTCGTATTCAGGCCAAAGAAATATCGGAAAAGGGTCGGGAAATTGATAGGCTTAATGGTCTTCTAAATCATTACAAGAACAAAGATAATAAAATCAAAGATAATAAAATCAAAGATAATAAAATCGAAGATAATAAAATCGAAGATAATAAAATCGAAGAAGTGATGGCTCTCGTAGTAGATGGGGCTCTCGTATCGAACGCACTAATTGAAATTACTGATCCGATTACGGGTGAAGACAATCCTAATTTTATTTATTCCGGTATCATTGAATCAGAACCTAGTCCGGGAGGGCGTATTCAGGACGAAGCAGGCCTAGTAGGCGAAGTACCTGAAGTACCTGAAGTACCTGAAGTACCTGAAGTACCTGAAGTACCTGAAGTACCTGAAGTACCTGAAGTACCTGAAGTACCTGAAGTACCAGATAGGGGGAAGCTCTTAAAAGTCACGGCAAAGGGTATTAAATATTTCGTATATGAAAATGAAAATCCACAGAAGTTATATGCGTTTAACGAAGAGAAGAAAACCGATGATATCGTTGGAAATAGAACAAAAAATGAAAAAGGAAAATATAAGGTTCAGTTATTTACTTCGTAAAAGCTTAATATAATTCTCTGATATTTCATCTTTAGTCGATGCCCCACGAAATGAACCTATAAATCTCTTTGTATCATTTAAATACAGATTAATTAAGAATGGATCAATGTAATTTGATTTACATACTGCTGGCGTATTATTTAGCTTTTGGGAAGTTGTTTTGAGGGCTTCAGATATATTTGACTTTTTGTCGGTCTCACTATCAGGGGTATCATACTTCAAAACCTCAGTAATAAAACTTAGATTTGCAACCCATGTCCTAAAATTCTTACTGCTGAAATTACCGAACTCCTTTAAATATTTATTTACATCGGTGTTTTTCAAGGTAAACCATTTAGATCCGGTTCTATATTGGAAAATAGGTTCATCTTTCTTAATTGTCTTTTTCTTCTGTCTAAGATTACGACTTAGTCTTTTATTACGTGATTTACCTGTATTTTTTACTCCTTTTTTTCCTATAAAATCAAGCGAAACCACATCACCATTTACTTTGATATGACGTGGCTCCAGCGTCGTCGCTCCGAATGAATTATTTTCTTTACGATATTTTTCAGAACCTATCCTGATACCACAATCAACGACCAACATGAGCGCCATTGCGACTTGTTTATCTTTTGTATCGCCTTCGGAATAAAGATCTCTCTTTACAGCATTCATTATTTTTTTATAAGAGTTTCCAAATTCTATCATTTTTAAGAACTTTGTTTTATTATTCTTTTCTGTAAATTTCTTATTATAAACATATTGAGGTCTCTTTTTATCATCATATCCAATCGCTAAAACCTTATCGGTCTTCTTCAGATTTATTTTGACATCATCATATGCCGGCGAAATATAAAATCCCTGGCAACAGTTTTTAATGATTGATTCATCCACTTTGTTACCGCGCATATCAAAATATTCATATTTATATTTATCTTTTCGCTTTGATTTTATTTTACGAGTGATATATTCTTTCATCTATTAAATATTACATATAATTATAATGAGGAAACAAAAAATGAGCCGGAGAACTAAAAGGAGCCGGAGAACTAAAAGGAGCCGGAGAACTAAAAGGAGGAAGAAACGATCTAAACTATTAGGAGGCTCCGCAATGTTGCGATTACCGCACGGATTCGGAGGTCTGACCTCTGAAAATACTCGCAAAAAAAGAACCATTGCGAAAACTAAGAATAAAACATATCGTGTATCTGTTAAAATGAATAAATTTTCCGATGAATTATATAAATATTTTAAGAAGATGAAAATAAATAAGAAACATAATTTTATAAATTTTACATCGGAACAAAAAGATAATAAAATAAATTTCACATTTACAGCGAAACAAAATCATAAATATAATTCAGATCCCAAATGGTCTGATATTCACTGTAAAGAATATATACTGAATAATAAAATTATTATTAAAACCGATTGTGATAGAATGGAAGATGGAAAACCTGTGAAAGATAAATCATTTATCGGGTTCTTTAAGGTTTTTGTGAAAGGATATCAAAATTTATACGATTATATCAAAGCAATTCAACAGAGTAAATTAGATAAAAAAGATCATACGTTACTGTTTGATATTTTAATAAAGAATCAACGCCAGTTAACTGATAAATCATTAATTAATCATAATTTAGATGTGAAAACATTGCATTTCAAATATACTTAATCATTGAGATCCATTATCATAGATCGTTTCAATGAATATTTAGGCTCAACCTTCCGCTTACTCTTGATGAATAGCAAAAGCTTCTGAGCCTCTTCTTCAGATCCAAAATATTCGGTGAACGTTGACGAAAGAAGTTTATTTGTAAGTCCCTCATACGAATTATTAACTGATGGTTTAATACTTGTCTGAAGAGCAGGGATATTAAATGTAGGTAGATCGGACTTTTCTTTGTTCTGAACATCTATTTCATCGATAATTTCTTGTTCGATCTTCTCTTTCATCTCTTTTAGAGGCTTCGTTTTTAGTTTCATCTTTTCATTGTATTCTTTCAGCTGGTTATCACACTGAACCCACTGAACAATTTTGCTTTCCATAGCCATAGAGTTTCCGGCTGACATAATGATGTTATTTAGTAATGTTTTATATTTAACTACAAAAAATCAAATTTTTTTAATTATTATTAATAATGACTTCTCCACTATATATGTTTACCAAAGAGGGGACCAAATATGAATTGCTTAATGTTTCGCTTGAAGATACAGTATTAGATCTAAAAAAAAGACTAATTCAAGAATACAGTCTCAAAGATGTCAACGGAGAAACTATCTTTCCAGAAGATCTAATCATTATAGGGTCCTTTGACCCAAGAAGCATACCGGAGAATAAGAGGGAGATAAGGGGTCGTTGCCTCTTTCTAATCATATCCGATGAGGGAAACACTTTACGAAAATTGCGAGAGGCAGAATATTTACGAGCAGCCCAAAACCGACTCGTGATGGGAAAGCTTGTTTCGGGGAAGTTTGTTTCGGGGGAGGAGGTCTCCGATCCAGATTTCTACGTAAAACATCTATCAGATACGGGAATTAGCGAAACGCAAAGAGTCTTATATAAAAATATGGAGAAACGGAGAAATATAAGATTAAACGTGGCGCGTGCAGGCGAATTCCTCCCGTATGATATTGCCGAAGAGGTTGGTCATAATTCTAAATTGGCACAGGGTTCGGCTAGAGCAAAGGAAGCCATGTCTAGACAGAGGGCTGAGCCTAAAGGATGCGGTAAAAAGAGAACAAAACGAATTAGAAAGAGAATATATAAACGTAAGAGCAAGTCAAAAAACTCAAAAAAAGGCGGAGCTAATAAGCGCAAAACTGCGTCTTTCACATCCCCTGTATCAGTTAAAAGATCAGAGAGCCATCAATCAATAGGACTAAAGCAGGAATATTCAAGTGAACTCCTTGATACAATAGAATTACCCAAACGTGTGACCAACAGTAACGACTTTTATCAGGCCGTAGAGGATTATATTATAGATCATTATTCATTCCTTACTCCATCGACGGGGGCCCCCGATCCAATAGTCGATGCCCGTGATACTGTTAATAACTGCTTTGTCGATATAAAGGTCGCTCCCACAAATCAATCGGGTAGAACTGTAACAACATCTTATGGTCAGCATAATTTCCTTAGAAGAGAAACCGTCACACAACGACAGAGATACACAATCAATGACAATGCTAATGTTGGATATTATTTAATATGTCGTAAAAAAATCGCTGATATCAAAGATAATCGTTATTTGGTTGAATTGCTGTATGCGAAAATAGAGGATTCTTCCTTTATGAGCCCTGATCATAAGAGAGGTAGTTCACTAGATTATGTAAGCGTTTTACAACCGTATTTATAAGTTTAAAGTGATCATAATAATAAATTTCATAAGTTTAAAGTGATCATAATAATAAATTTCATAAGTTTAAGATGTCTTTTGAAACGATAACAACAAAGTTATTAGATTCAATGAAAAAAGAATTGAAAAAAGAAGAACATATCAATACAATCAATAACGATATTGTTCAGCCGATCGTTGTAAAAGTATTGGAACAATTATATCCTTATTTTATTGCGTGCTCCATGATTATCGCGTTTATAGTGATCTCCGTATTTGTTATCTTATGTCTGAATGTAAAAATTTGTTATTTTTAACGATAGGTCATTATTTATTTCCTGAGTCGGCTACACGTATAAAATCACCTCGGCTCATTTACAATGATATAAAATAACAAAATTTGATTTCACATAGTTAAACATAAATCAATGAAATATCATACTATACTATAATGGGGATTAAAGGTCTCACTCAGCTTATTAAGAAAAACTCACCCGAATCGATTGAACATATCGGTTTATATACAATGAAGGGTAAGCGTTTGGCGATTGATACAAGCATCTTTCTTTACAAGAGTTTGATGAATGTTAGATCAAAGGGTGATTATCTAAGAAACAAAGATGGTAAAGTTGTCAGTCATATTCAGGGTCTCTATCATAAGACGAACCAATATCTAACTTTAGGTATCACACCTATCTACATCTTTGATGGGAAACCACCCGCAGAGAAAGGTGATTGTATATCTAAGAGGCAGAAGAAGGCTAAAGAATGTAAAGAGAAACTATCAAATGTTACAGATACCACTCTGGAAAAAGAAAAGGTTGCTCTGGAAAAAGGATCAATTCGGATAAAGAAGGAATATATTGACGATTTGAAACAATTATTTGATACAATGGGTGTCTCTTATATTCATGCTGACGGTGAAGCTGAAGCATATGCTTCGGAACTATGTCGGTTAGGTTTCGTGGATGGCGTAGTGACAGAAGATATGGATACACTCTCCTATGGATGTCCACAATTAATCAGGGGATGTATTGATAAGAGTATTAAGCGACCCGAAGTCTGTACTACGTTTAATTTTGAGAGAATTCTGGTGGATTTTAAGATGACACATGATGAATTTATTGATATGTGTATTCTATGTGGATGCGATTATTGTCCTACTATTCCTAAAGTAGGTCCGGTAAGGGCAATGAAAATTATTCATAAATATAAAACTATTGAAAATTATCTTGAAAAAGAAAATGTCGACCACGATGAATTTAGAAGTAAATATCAGGCATCAAGAGGTCTCTTTAAGGTATTCCAAGGAAAAATCGATTTAAATCATCTACCAATGAAAATTACATCATATGATTCAGATAAATTATATCAATATTTAGTTCATGAATGTTCAATGAATGAAAAACGAGTACAGAATTCCCTCCAGACTAATTAATCCATTACTTATTTATTACTTATTTTTTTTATATTCTGAATATAAATGAATAGTATTCTTATTTTAATGATCGGTGGTCTAATTTTTACAGCGTTTCAACAGAAATCGGAGAAGAAGACAAATATGATATTGATCGGTGCGACAATATTTATTTTTTGTATGGTGAGTAAAGAGGGCTTGACGCAGATTTTTGTCCCAGGTCAGGTGGGCAGTGGAGCCACATGTACACCGGTGCCCACAACAGCGGAGACATGTTTACCGGACACGGTTGGTAATGACTGTACAGCATTCTCTGTGGGCCAAGCCACTTGCCCCGCAGGATGTACCTTCACGGTGGCAACTGTAGCTTCGGACCCGACCGTGTGTGATCGGGGAAGCGCATCGCAAGTAGATTGTTTAGCAATCGGAGGATGTACATACGTCGGTCCGGTCCAAGAAGTGGTGCCTTCCGGTCGCGTGGCCACCGTGGTCGGTCAAGCTGGTGACCCTCGTTTTACGGAGCTGACTGATCTATTCCCCTCTTGCACACTGGGTAAGACGATCAAGGCCGATGGGACTTGTGCTCTCGTCACGTGCCCGGCCCCCGCACCATCTGGAACCGCACCATCTGGAACCGCACCATCTGGAACCGCACCATCTGGAACCGGTACAGTTGCCACATGTGGTGCAAAAGCCACGTGTAGTGCTTCATTATTTGCCCCATCAGTTCTCGACAACAACTCTAATAAATGCGATACGGGCACTTTTGTCGACTCTACGTGTGATTGTAATCACAGCGGGACATGGGCGGCGGGAACCCCACCAACCGGATGTAGCGCCTCCTAATCAGTTTAAAGATTTGATTGCTTACTATAGTATAACAAATCAAAATGAGCGTATACACTGGCAATCTAAATGACTTATCTGAGGACCAATTCATTATCACCGATAAAGATATTTATCGTAAAATCAATGGTTATCTCTATATGTTAAGTAGTATCAATGATAGATATGTATGGTCAGCAAATTATGGGAAAAGCAATATGAAGGGATCCGAAATTCTGAATTCTGATCGCCTATCTTATAAACTTATGCATTCTACATTGGTTGGTGAAGATACTCCATACAATTTCCTATCGATTTACAAGGCCGATGATAACAATCATCTCATTCATACTACGACATTCAGTGGATATGATGTCCCATTTTATTGGGGTGAGTTACATCCCGATCATAATCAGCGCTGTCTTCAAATCTCATCGTATTTAAGCTCGACAAAACTCATCTCCCTTCCAACTCACATCGATCTAACGCAACATTGTTCGGAAGAATATGAACATGAACAAGCACTTGAACAAGATGGATGGCAAGACCTGATTAACAACGAGGGATGGTTATGTTGGGCTTCGCCTGCCCCAGCACCTGTAGCTCCCGGTCATGTAGATGAGCCGGAATGTGCTTCCTCATATGAGAAAGCACAGGCTCTGAGTGGCTGGTCGAACCCTACAGAAGATAACGTCCTCTCTTGGAACGGACCAGGACCATCTACTTCGCCAGCAGAAAACCTGCGACGATACCTCCACCGCGAGACAGCTGAGCAAGAGACAGCTGATAATGAGACAGCTGATAATGAGACAGCTGATAATGAGACAGCTGATAATGAGACAGCTGATAATGAGACAGCTGATAATGAGACAGCTGATAATGAGACAGCTGAGCAAGAGACAGCTGAGCAAGAGACAGCTGAGCAAGAGACAGCTGATAATGAGACAGCTGAGCAAGAGACAGCAGTACCTGATGAGGATGATTTCGATGTTGAGATGACAATTTATCTAGAAGATGTATTCGAAGAAGAACGCATCGATCCCTATGATGGGGAATGGTATGCGGAATCTGAATTTTACGAATATTATGGCGGTGATGCCGAATGGACCCATCAGGATCCCAAGAAAGTCCTATTGAGGGAAGAATATTTTAAATTTACGAATACATTTTCATATTTAGGGGCGAAGAAATTTATTTTCTTATTTAATAAGTACGATCGGACATTCCGTTAAGTTTATAAACACCACCCGCCACCCACAAAAGTAGCCATATGTAATTCCTTTGGCTTTGAAGAACCCTGACACGTCAAAATGAAATCTACTAATGTTGGTCTATCCCAACTCGACAATGGGTATTTAAATGTTCCGGGCTCTCTTTTTATCATTTCATTTAACATATTTCGTAAATCATCTTCATTCATTTCCTCGATTTCAGAATCAGATCTATATTTATAATCCGATTTAACCTTCATTAATTTCTTACCCTGACATGTAATTGCTAGTTCGACTAATTTAGATTTATTCATATTTTTTATATTACCATACGAATAACTTTGAGACTTCCTTTCTGATATTTTCATAATGATATTTCGTAATGTACCTTTACCCCCCTTAAGAGCGTCCAGCATTCCTGTAGTGAACTTATCACCATCATCATCACCATCATCATCATTATCATCTTCATCATCATCTTCATCACCATCATCATCATCATTATCATCTTCATCATCATCTTCATCATCTTCATCATCATCTTCATCATCTTCATCATCATCATCATCTTCAGGTGTCTCTGTTTGCTTCAAATGATATTTTTTACATTGATCATCCATTTCAATTATTTTATTGTTCTCTACTTTGACCGATCCGATTTTGTTTAGATTTTCGTCGTATAGTATTCCACCGGAATACTTATAGCTGATAGATTCGTGTATAATATCATCTTCCTCATCTTCCTCATCTTCATCATCTTCCTCATCTTCCTCATCATCATCACCTTCATCATCATCATCATCATCAGCATCTCCCTCATCATCATCATCATCATCATCATCTTCAGCCTCATTAATACTGGTATCACTAAAAAAAGATCTTTTTTTATTCCATTCTTGTATCCCTCCTTTCCATTCTGAAACATTGTTAAATTTACATTCATATAGATGATCGACTAATTTTTCAGATAAATCACATTCGCGTCGCGCGCAATAAGTGATAATAGGTACATCTCGTATATTTATGATCTTATCTCTCACCTGAGCTTCAATGACAGGATAATTCTTTAGTATTGATTTTACGAAATTCATAACTTTTCTCATTTTGCTTTCCATCGTTAGGCGGACAAGTGATTCATGTGGTAAATTATATGAACTTGGTATGTGATCTTTATCATATTCTTTTTTAGAGAGGGCGTTTATTATGATAGTGTCTTTTGCTAAAACTCGTTTATCCAAATATTCAAACGAAATACTACAGATAATACGTATGGTTTTCAATGGTAACCATGTTTTATCAGAACCTTCCAGAAGATAATGAATATGCTTACATATTGTTTCCCCTTTATCTTTATAAGGCGCGGGTGGATTGAATTTTAATATAACCTCACCTTTATCATTACATTTTTTTAGACCATGATTTTCATATTTACCGTAGGCTTCTTCCGGGCCAAGTATTTTATGAATATTCTTTTGTTCTCCGGTAGCCCAAAAATAAACATATTTATTACTGTTGTCTTTCCCCAGTGTCAACTTGGCTTCCAATGAATTCTCACCTAATTCAGGATCTTTTTCTTTTAACTCTTCGTTCTTCAAACTATAGTTTGGATCACAATTTATCATTTTAGGATAAGGTGAATAGTTCTCCGACTTCTTAGACCAAAAAGGAATATCCTCAGTATCTAATTCTCCAGCTATCCGGCAAAAATTACATTGCGAGATAGTCTGTTCTTCACTCATTATTATTAATAACTAATATAATATATTTTTAATATAATATATTTTTTATATTGATATTATATGAAACGAAATAAATCAATACGAATGAATACTAAGAGTAAAATCACGCGCAGATGTTCTAGAAAATCACGCCGATGTTCTAGAAAAATGAAAGGTCGATCCAGAAAGGGCCGATTCGGAAAGAAGACTCGTAATCATTCTGGAAAAAAAATAGGAGGATCAATGAGTTCGTGGTGGAATTGGGCAATTGGGAGTGAAGAAGATGTTGATCATACTATACCGAATGTGGGACCGGTGCTGCTTCCCGATACATTACCTCTGTCTATTCAGATACACGAATTTGCATTATTTGTACATTACCAACTAAGAGATAATGATCCAAATTTTGCGTTTTATGTTCAACCACTTCATTATATGGCGGTGCAGTTAAAAGCAATATATGGTGAGAGGCTATGCGTAACTAAGGATTATGAACAAGATGAATATGCAAATATACAAGCCGTTTGCGAAGGTAAATTCCCTTGTGTAGAAAGTTCGGGTATGAAAATTGGATTTGATAATATATTAAACAGATACATGGGGAGAGTACCTGAAAAATACTTATTCACGAGCGAGGGGGAGGATGGTTTTAAAAATGAACACGGTTTCCATCTATTGGTCAAAAAAAATAACGCCGGTAAGATACGCGACTTTTATGATATTGTTAGAACCATGTTTTGTAATATTAAGCATGATGAAGATATAAATAATTATATAAGGGAATTAAAAGCGGAATTCACCCCCGGCACGCAAGGGTGGGGTGCTTTTGGATCATTGGATAGGCGCGCTAACTTTGAATCCAACGATGCCTTGAGATATTTAGAGACATGGATGAATCAAGAAAATATTGATGATGAAAGATTGAGAAGATTATTACAATATTATGTTAATATTTTTGCATATGAAATGGGCGGCGTGAAGCAGTGTGAGGGAAACAGAGATATGGTGGGAATTTACATGTTAGTGAAATTAAAAGATCCTACAGGTGAATTTGTTTATGATAATACCGAAATGGTAGTACATCAATGTAATTTCCTATTAGGAAATCCGGCTCAATATCATATAGGTATAATGAGAAATCCATCCGATTTACTGGACCGAAAGTTTAGTAAATTACCAGGTCATATATATAGGAACATAATTAGATTAAATAAAACAGGGAGAATGTTCTAGTCTGTAAATATAGGAAAGTATCATGCTATGATTTAAAATGTTTTATCCGTAATTTTAGCTAAGGTCCTCAAATCATTAATCAAGTCATCGATGCAATCAAGGATATAATTAAACATATTCTGAACCTTGGTAAGTTCATCACCCACAACCAATTTATGATTAGGGTTCAATGCTACGATAAATAGAATTTTATCTTCTAATGGATGGGGTTTCTTGTATCCGAATAAATTAATGATAGATGAAGGTGACACCATCCTTCGCATAACATGACTCTGTAATAGATTTCCCAGAGTATGTCCTTCACCCTCAACTTCAATATGATAAATATTCTCTTTTTCCTCACCAACAGATACTTTTGAGGGATTTTCTTTTAGATATTCAATCATGTCCAATTTGAAATCTTCGCATTTCTCGATCAAAATCTTGATCGCGACTTTGAGTATTTTAGATTCATCGTAATAATGATTGCTTTTTATTGAGAAATCATATGACTTAGGTTCATCATCGTCATCCCTATAAAAGTATCGTTCAGCCTCGGCCAACCGAAATTTTCTAGAGAAAATTTCTTGAGCATCCTTTTCAATCTCTTCTAGCTTTATCTTATCCTTTAAAGCTGAAGTCACTAATGTTTCATCTATTTGGAACGATGATGTGGCTTGACTCACACCCTGAAATTTAGAATCTTCGTATCCATAACCTACAGAGGGTGATCCATAGAAATTAAGTTCTTGGTGTTGATCTTCAGTCCTCGTGGTTTTTAATTCGGTAACCAAACAGTAATGAGATTTACCACGGAAACTAAACGGTCGGTAAATTTTATCTTTTTCCTTTTGGACAAGTGGTTTGCTTAAATCATAATTTTCAATATTTACTACCGACAGTTGCTCTCTCAATACCTTTTCATCTTGGGGGGAGAAATCATAGGATTTATCATGGAGCTTCTCTAACCTCTCTACAAAGCCTGATTTTAAAGGATAAATTTGAACATCATTCATTGTTACGAATTTGAATGGATCGTCACCATCATGAACCATCTTACATTCGAATAGATGGTTCTTGAGATAATTTTCAGGGTTGAGATATAACGGCATAAATGAAATACGATGAGATAACATTTCATTATGTAATGATGAATTGTTAGTTGTCATAATTAGTTCATTCCCTTCGCCATTGGGATAGAGCTTAAATCCGACAGTCGGAATATCGGTCAGTAGAACTCTACGAATAGCATTAATCATTGATTTATCTAATCCGTATTCATCGTTTCCAGAGATCACGAATTTTAATTCACCTTTTTCAACACGAATATCTGAAAAAGAAGGGGTGAATTTGGAAGTTTCGGGCATTTAATATAATGTAGTTAATAATTAAAGTTTTAAACTAAATCAAATTTATAAGAAATACAATAAGAAATACAATATTTATTAACAATCGATAAACAGCGAATCAACCCTTCATCGTCGTACTATGAGATGGGATCCAATCAGAGTCGTATGTGGGCTTGCGACTCACGGTATCATCTACAGTGATCTCTGCGTTATCTGCAAAAATTTCCCACTTCGGTGCCGTCGGTGTCTCTGACCCTCGTTGGACTACTACATAAGATTTTATAGGATTAATTATACCGGTTTTCTTGGTCTCAATTACCTCATATGTCCAGTTTATCGAACGATTATTACCATCGTCCGATAATGGTACCAGATGACTCACATCTTTAGCCCTGATAAGGATAGTTTTCTTCTTCGAGAATGGGTTCCACCCTCCTCTCATCTTGGTCTTTCTTCTCATCTTGGTCTTTCTTCTCGACCTAGTCTTTCGTCTCATCTTGGTCGGTCTAGACCTAGTCTTTCGTCTCATCTTGGTCGGTCTTGACCTAGTCTTCTGCTGAGCCTTAGTCATTGTCTATATTTATAATATAGATATTAATATAATGACCAAGAAAACATATCCTTTTGATAAAAGAGAGGAACAATCTCTTAAGAAAGGCGTCACACTAATAGTTGTAACCTCACCCATTCCTAGCCATCCTTCAATATCTATGGTGTCTGATGCGATAGATTCTGTTTTAAAGATGAAATATCTTTTTTCAGAAATGATTATTTCATATGATAAAGATCGTAATAATACATCAGGATATAAATCCTATAAAGCAAAAATGAAAAAGAAATATCCTCAATTTAAACATCTTATGCTAAATAAGCACGGACACTTTATCGGTACATTTCATAATGCTCTCGATAATTGTTCGACCGAAAATTTCTTCCTGTTACAACATGATATCAAACTCGAAGGTACATTCCCAATACATGAATGTCTCAAATCGGTGGTGCCCTGGAATATTATAGCGACTCATCATTTCCCAGAAGCTAAACCACCTAAAACTCATTGGTTTCCAATTATGAAGACGACCAAAGATAAAAATTTATTGAAGAGCTGGGGATGGTCTGAAAGAATATTTCTCTCAAAGAGAAATTGGATGATGGATAAGATACATGAATATTATCATAAAGGTAAGACTAAAAATTTTATTGAGAGTATCTTTCACAAGGAGTTTGATAAATTATGGAAAAAGACACAAGGTATTAAAGTATTCAGTGAAATATCTGGGGCACCTGAATATATGAAAGTCTATAATGAATTCTGGAA